>ERZ1034626.328-NODE-328-length-35136-cov-28.473789_pt1 | contig 35136 bp, 25 predicted proteins | sample MGYA00520652_ERZ1034626 | MGnify/ENA primary metagenome ERZ1034626 (study PRJEB33766, sample SAMN09781765) | gut metagenome | biome: gut microbiome | host: Homo sapiens | place: Madagascar | study: EMG produced TPA metagenomics assembly of the PRJNA485056 data... | reverse complement strand
GCACGGATGCGCACAGATGTAGGAGGGTATGGCATCCTGCCATACCCACGCAGCCTCAGGAATCCAGTTGTCTCAGCTCGACTTTGCCGCCTGCCAGAGCAAGAACTGCACCAACAAAACAAGCAGGGATAAATCCCACAGAACCCACGGAACGCACAGAACCTTCTGGCTGAGAAATACCTCCCACAGATTGGCACGGATGCGCACAGATGTAGGAGGGTATGGCATCCTGCCATACCCACGCAGCCAACAGCCCCCCAAACTTCTGTGAATTCTGTGAATTCCGTGGGAGGACTTACGCAACCAAACTTCTGTGAATTCTGTGAATTCCGTGGGAGGACTTACGCAACCAAGCCATCTGTGCAAATCCGTGAAATCTGTGGGAGGACTTACGCAACCAAACTTCTGTGAATTCTGTGAATTCCGTGGGAGAACAGACGCAACCAAGCCATCTGTGCAAATCCGTGAAATCTGTTGGAGGACTTATGCAACCTAACTTCTGTGAATTCTGTGAAATCTGTGGGAGAACAGACGCAACCAAGCCATCTGTGCAAATCCGTGAAATCTGTGGGAGGACTTACACAACCAAACTCCCATGAAACCTGTGGGAAGATGGCGATACTATCTCGGTTGGTGCAGCGGAGACCGCTGCACCCCCTTTAGAATGTTCAGAGGGCGGAGTGGGTATGGCAAGATGCCATACCCTCCTAAAGAATTATGACAGGATGCCACAACCTCCTAAAGAGTATAACAATAAAAACAAATGCGAATGAGAAGAATAATCACTATACTGTTTGCATCGCTACTGCTGCTGACCACAGCGTGCGTCGACGAAACGGAGTATACCGACAATCCGCGCGGCAACTTCGAGGCTCTGTGGCGTACCATCGACGAACACTACTGCTTCTTCGACTACAAGCACGAGCAGTACGGACTCGACTGGAACGAGGTGCACGAGCGATACAGCCAACAGATAGCCGACGACATGACGACAGGACAGCTGTTCGAGGTGTTAGGCAATATGCTCGGCGAGCTGCGCGACGGACACGTGAACATGTACTCGGCGTGGGACGTGGCACGCAACTGGTCGTGGCACGAGGACTACCCGTCGAACGTGAGCGACACGCTGCTCTCGAAGTATCTCGGCACCGACTATCGCATCGCTGCCGGACTGCGCTACCGCGTGCTCGACGACAACACGGGATACATACGCTGCGCTACCTTCGCATACAACTTCGGCGAGGGCAACCTCGACAATATAATGCTCTACCTCGCACCGTGCAACGGACTGATCGTCGACCTGCGCGACAACGGCGGCGGACAGCTCACGGCTGCAGAACAGTTGGCGGCACGCTTCACCAACGAGCGACTGCTGGTGGGCTACATGCAGCACAAAACGGGAAAAGCGCACACGGCGTTCTCGGAGATGAAGAGCCAATACCTGAAGCCGTCGAAAGGCATCAGATGGCAGAAACGGGTGGTGGTGCTGACCAATCGCGCGGTGTACAGCGCAGCCAACGAGTTCGTGAAGTACATGCGCTGCTGCCCGAACGTGACCGTCGTGGGCGACCGCACAGGCGGTGGAGCGGGTATGCCCTACTCTACCGAACTGCCTAACGGCTGGAGCGTGCGCTTCTCTGCCTGCCCTATGTACGACAAGGATAAGAACTCAACGGAGTTCGGCATAGAGCCCGACCATAATGTTGCGTTGAAAGAAGCCGACTGGTTGCGCGGTGAGGATACTATCATCGAGTTCGCACGCGAATTGCTCAGAAAGTAAAGAGGCAGAAGAGCCTTTTTACTCTTTTGCTCTTTTACTTTTTTACTCTTTTACTCTTAAATCTGGCTGCGTGGTATGGGCAAGATGCCCATACCTCCTACTTTTTTTCTCTTTTACTTTTTTACTCTTTTACTTTTACTCTTACCAGTACTTGTTGCGGTAGTACTCCAGTACTCGCAGAGAGATTACTCCAGTTTAGCAGCGAGATTACTCCAGTACTGTGGTGAGATTACTCCAGTACTGCTGCGGTAGTACTCAAAAAGGGTACGCTTATGGGTGTGCAACAACGCTTTTTATAGCTGCATCGTGACCACTTCGGCGTTCGCCATGCGTGGTGTTTCGTTCATCGGCGTGCCGTTGTGCACGCTTCTTATCGCCTTGTTCGTTATGCCATGTCCCACGGCAAGCACGGTTTTTCCCTCATAATTATCCCTCACAAACTGCAGGAACGCAGTGGCACGCGCCCTGAGAGCGTCGAGCGACTCGATGTCGTCGGTCCACCGAGCATCCTTTAGGTCGGGGATGTATCTGCCTGTGAAGCTGCCCCAGTCGCGCTCGCGCAGCAGCTTTGTCTGCACGATGGCGTCGGGCGACACGCCGTGCGCAGCCGCCAGTATCACACACGTGTCGAAAGCACGCTTTAGGTCGCTCGACACGAACACGTCGATGGGCGTGTCTTTCAGCTCGGCAGCGAGGGCGCGTGCCTGCCCGATGCCGTTCGGGGTCAGCTCGCCTTGAGTCTGACCCTGCATAATCTGGCGCACATTGTCGACGGTCTCGCCGTGGCGCACAAGGAGAAGGGTTGTCATGTTGTGGTTGTTGTTGCTACTTACTAAGCCGAACTAAGCCTTCTTAAGCCTTTCTAAACCATTGCTAACTAAGACTTCTTAGGGCTTTCTTGGTCTTCTTGCTAAGCCGAACTAAGCCTTCTTAAGCCTTTCTAAGCCATTGCTAACTAAGACTTCTTAGGGCTTTCTTGGCCTTCTTGCTAAGCCGAACTAAGCCTTCTTAGGCCTTTCTAAGCCATTGCTAACTAAGACTTCTTAGGGCTTTCTTAGCCTTTCTAAGCCTTAGCCGAAGTATCCTCAAGCCCTCCCCGACGGGGAGGGTTGGGAGGGGCTTTTTACCTTTAAAAGCACTTTCACCGCTTCGCCCACTGTCGGCACACCGCTCACCACCATTGAGCGTTTGCCGTTCACCTCCTTGAGGTTGCAGCGGCGTGCGTTGGCAGCGATGAAGTCGAGTGCCTTGCCGAAGGTGGCACTGCGGTAGTAGGCAGAATTGGGGTTGCTGACGAACTGTATCTGCATACGTCCCTGTTTGAGTATTATCTTCTCGCAGCCGAGGCTCTTGCCGTAGCGGCGCAGTGCCACCACCTGCAGCAGTTCCTCGCCCTCGTGCGGTATGGCACCGAAGCGGTCGATGAGTCGCTGGCGGTAAGCGTCGAGCTCGTCGTCGTTGTCGATGTTGTCGAGCTCGCGGTAGAGCAGCATACGCTCCGCGCTGCCCGGCACATAGGTATCGGGAAAGTACATCTCGAGGTCGCTCTCCACGGCGCAGTCCTCCACGAAGGCATCGCCCGTGAGGTTGTTGCCCTGCGCTATCTCCTCGGCGTACATGTCGGCAAACTCGTCGTTCTTCAGTTCGGTGACCGCCTGGTTGAGTATCTTCTGATACGTCTCGTAGCCAAGGTCCTCCATAAATCCGCTCTGCTCGGCACCGAGCAGATTGCCGGCACCGCGGATGTCGAGGTCCTGCATGGCGAGGTTGAAGCCGCTGCCCAGTTCGGAGAAGTTCTCCAAAGCCTCCAGTCGGCGGCGTGCCTCGGAGGAGAGCACCGACTTAGGCGGTGCAAGCAGATAGCAGAACGCCTTGCGGTTGGAGCGACCCACGCGACCGCGCATCTGGTGGAGGTCGGAGAGTCCGAAGCGGTGGGCATCGTTGATGATGATGGTGTTGGCGTTGCTGATGTCGATGCCGTTCTCGACGATGGTCGTTGAGAGCAGCACATCGTAGTCGTAGTTCATAAAGCCGATGAGAATCTTCTCCAGCTCCTCGGGCGACATCTGTCCGTGTCCGATAGCCACACGCGCATCGGGCACGTATTTCGTTATGAGCGCAGCAATCTCGGGCAGGTTGCTGATGCGGTCGTTGACGAAGAACACCTGTCCGTTGCGCGACATCTCGAAGTTGATGGCATCGGCTATTATCTCATGCCCGTACACGCCCAACTCGGTCTGTACGGGGTAGCGGTTGGGTGGCGGCGTGCGCATGATGCTCATGTCGCGTGCGCCCATCAGCGAGAACTGGAGCGTGCGCGGTATCGGCGTAGCCGACATGGTGAGCGTGTCGACGTTGGTCTTCAGCGTGCGCAGCTTCTCCTTTGTAGAGACGCCGAACTTCTGCTCCTCGTCGATGATGAGCAGTCCGAGGTCGTGCCACTCCACAGTCTTTCCTATCAGCTTATGCGTGCCGACGAGTATGTCTATCTTGCCCGCCTTGAGGTCGGCAAGCACCTCGCGCGTCTGCTTCGCCGTGCGGGCACGCGAGAGGTAGTCGACACGCACCGGCATACCCTTCAGACGATCTGAGAACGTCTTGTAGTGTTGGAAGGCGAGCACCGTTGTGGGCACGAGCACTGCCACCTGCTTCGAGTCGCACGCCGCCTTGAACGCTGCACGTATAGCCACCTCGGTCTTGCCGAAGCCCACGTCGCCACACACCAGGCGATCCATCGGTTGGGCTGACTCCATGTCCGCCTTCACGTCGTGCGTAGCGCGCTGCTGGTCGGGCGTGTCCTCGTAGAGGAACGATGCCTCAAGCTCGTGCTGCAGATAGGAGTCGGCAGAATAGGCGAAGCCTTTCTCGTGGCGACGCTTGGCGTAGAGCTTGATGAGGTCGCGCGCAATGTCCTTGATGCGCTTCTTCGTGCGCTCCTTCAGCTTCTCCCATGCGCCGGTGCCGAGCGTGCTGAGTCGGGGCGGTTCGCCCGTGTCGCTGCGGCGGTACTTTGATATCTTGTAGAGCGAGTGGATAGACACGTCGACGATGTCGCCACGCTGATAGTAGAGGCGTATCATCTCCTGGTAGGAGTCGCCGACAGGCACGCGCACCAAGCCGCCGAACTTGCCGATGCCGAAGTCGACGTGCACGATGAAGTCGCCGGGTTCCATCTCTTGCAGCTCCTTCATCGTGAGTGCCATCTTGCCCGTTCGGGCTGCGTCCGACTTCAGGTTGTACTTGTGGAAACGGTCGAATATCTGATGGTCGGTGAAGAAGCACAGACGCAGGTCGTTGTCGGCAAAGCCCTCGTGCAGAGTGCGGTTGACGGGAGTGAAGGGGAGGGTTGAATGTTGAATGTTGAGGTGTTGAGGTGTTGAGGTGTTGAGGTGTTGAGAATTCCTGCGCATCTGTTGCAGCTCCTCACTGTCGAAAATATCGCGCAGGCGCTGCGTCTGCTTCTCCGAGTCGGCGAGGATATAGAGCTGGTAGCCCTGCAGAAGATAATCGTCGAGGGTCCGGGTGAGCAGACTGAAGTTCTTGTGAAAGAGCGGTTGCGGCGAGATGTGGAACTCGATGGACACCTGCGGCGTGCCCGTAGGCTTTGCGCCGAACTCCACGAGGCGGAAGCGGCATATCTCCTCGCGGAAGCGCGTGGGCGACACGAGGTTGTTCTCCTTGCGCATGTCGCGCATTATCTGCTGCTGCTCCACCTCCGTGGCTCCCTCCAAACGTTCGGCCATGGCTTGCTGCGAAAAGCCGTCGTTGTATATCTGCTCGATGGTAGAACAGAGATAGAGGCGGTCTTTCATCACGAGCAGCGCGTCGTCGGGCAGTAGCGACGTGAACGGCTGCTTCTCCTCGGTGAGCTGCGCCAGTTCGGGCACGATGCGCACCTGCTGCTTCGCGTCCTTCGAGAGCTGATCGGCTACCTCGAACGTGCGTATGGTGTCCACCTCGTCGCCGAAGAAGTCGATGCGGAACGGTAGCTCCGACGAGTAGGAATAGACATCGATGATGCTGCCACGCATTGCGAACTGCCCAGGCTCGTAGACATAGTCGACCTCCTTGAAGCCGAACTCGCGCATCTGGCGTCCGAGGTCGGCAAAGTCGATGATGTCGCCAACGGCGATGTTGATGGTGCGCTCGTCGAGGCGACGCTTCGACACGACAAGCTCGCTGAGCGCCTCGGAGCAGGTCACAACGTACAACGCCTTTGCTTCGTCGTCTGCTTTCTTGCCTGCGTCCTTGCCCGTTGATGCCTTCTGCGTGTCGACAGAGGTAAGAGCCGCAAGACGACTCAACGTCTCGGTGCGCAATATCTCGTTGGCTGCGTCGCGCTGTCCGTACTTCACCGCACGACGGTAGGACGACGGGAAGAAGAGCACGTCGTCGGTGCCGAGTATCTGCGTCAGGTCGTGATAGAAGTAGCCTGCCTCGTCGTTGTCTTGAAGGATGAAAACGGCGGTGAGAGTGTTGAGTTTTGCGCTCGGCTCGAAGAGACGCTTGCCAGAGCAAGAATTTTGAGTTTTGAGTTTTGAATTTAAGCGTTCGGCTACGGCGGAGAAAAACACAGGAGCCGATGAGGCAAGTAGTCCACCGAGGAATACGTGTCTCACCGACTCATCGCTGATAGCTTTCAAAAAAGCCCCGCACTGTGGCAGGGCTGTATAAATGTTGCTGATGTTTCTTATTTCCATAGAATCGGGTGGGTAGTTTAGTGCTTCGCCTCAGGATACTTTCTGAACCAGCCGTCCCATCTGAGTCGCATCACGCCGAAGAACGCCTCGCCAAAGATGCCACCGCTCATCTTGCTGACACCCTCGCGACGGTTGACGAAGATGACCGGCACCTCCTTTATCTTGTAGCCCATCTTGTAAGCCGTGAACTTCATCTCTATCTGGAAGCCGTAGCCCTTGAAGCGCACCTTGTCGAGGTCGATAGAAGAGAGCACGCAACGACGGTAGCACTTGAAGCCGGCTGTGGTGTCGTGCACCTTGAAGCCCGTAACCATACGCACGTACTTCGACGCAAAGTAGCTCATCAGCACGCGGCCGATAGGCCAGTTGACAACGTTCACGCCACTCACGTAGCGTGAGCCGATAGCCACGTCGTAGCCCTCGTCGTGACAAGCACTGTAGAGGCGTGGCAGGTCGTTGGGGTCGTGAGAGAAGTCGGCATCCATCTCGAAGATGTAGTCGTAGCCGTGCTCAAGCGCCCACTTGAAACCTGTGATGTACGCCGTGCCAAGACCCAACTTGCCACTGCGCTCGAGGATGAAGAGGCGGTCGCCGAACTCATCGCTGATGAGGTGCTTCACGATGGCTGCAGTGCCGTCGGGACTACCATCGTCGATGACGAGGATGTGGAAACACTTCTCAAGTGAGAACACCGCGCGTATGATCTTCTCGATGTTCTCCTTCTCGTTATATGTCGGTATGATTACTATACTATCGCTTTTGTTCATTGTTTTGCTATTGAATGGTTTTACATTGTCAACTCGTCAACTCGTAACTTGTAACTCGTCAACTAATATGCAAATATACTAAATGTATTCGATACGGGTGCCGCCGTAGCGTTAAAAAACGTGTTTTCGGGAGTTTTACTGGTCGGGGTTCTCCACAAAGCCCTGATATTGCTTCTCCAGTCCGCTCATCACCACCTTGTAGCTCTCTTCCTCAAGATACTTGATGTTGTCCGTACCCTTGCCAACAGGCAGTATCGGCTTGTGTATGGTGAGACGGAGCGGATGCCAAACGACCCACTTCATATCGCGAGTGCGAGGCATGATGTCGAACGAGCCATTGATGGTGAGCGGCACAACGGGCAGCTCGATGTCGTCGGCGAGCATGAAGGCTCCGCGCTTGAATACGCCCATGTGTCCTGTGAACGAGCGTGCCCCCTCGGGGAACACCACGAGCGACATACCACCCTGCAGCGTCTGTCGGGCGCGGTCATAGGTCTCGCGTATCTTGCTTGCGCCACGCTTGTCGACGAAGATGTGGTGAGCCGACTCGCACGCCTTGCCAACGAACGGCATCTGGCGTAGCTGGCGCTTCATCATCCACTTGAAGTTGCGCGAGAGGAAGCCGTAGATGAGGAAGATGTCGAACGCTCCCTGGTGGTTGGCTACGAACACATACGACTGTCCCTTCACAAGGTTCTCGCGTCCCTCCACCTTCACCGGCAGCAGGAGTATGCGTATGATGAACTGCGCCCACCACTTGCCGGGGTAGTAGCCCCAGAAGTGACCATTGCCTAAGGTGCAACCGATTGTAACCATCAAGCTGGTGATGAGGGTGTAGATAGCTATCAAGGGGAGAGCTATCAAGAGCTGATATATACGATACAGATATTTCATTGCTTTTTTACTTTTTTACTTTTAACGTGATTTCCACAATCTCCGGTTTCATGTGGAAGCGGAACGGCAGGAAACCTCCCACGCCTGTAGACACAAAGAGGAAGCGTTTGCCCTCGCTATACAGTCCGGCATCCTCGCTGTTGACAAGACTTGTAGGTCGCCAGCCGAAGAGCGACAGCTGTCCGCCGTGGGTGTGTCCGCTCAGCGTTAGTTGCGCTGTGCATTGTGGCAGTATGTGGCGGCGCCATGCCGACGGGTCGTGCTGCATCATAATGACGAACGATTTGGGCGATATGCCGTGCAGTGCCTTGCGATAGTCGGCTTTGCAGGGGAACGGCGGACGACCGTCGTTCTCCGTTCCGGCTATCACTATTGAGTCGGCTCCGCGGCGCAAGATGCGACGCTCGTTGAGCAGCAAGTCCCAGTTGAGCGAAGCCTCGAACGAACGTGTCATACGCTCCATACTGCGCTTCTGCTCCGCCGTGGCTGTCTTCACATAGTCGGCGTAGTCGTGATTGCCAAGCACGGAGAAGATACCATCGACCGGATGCAGATGAACCAACGTGGGCGCATGACGCACCAACTCCTGTGGGCGCATATTCTGTAAGTCGCCAGTGAAGAGGATGGCATCGGGATGTAGCTCGTTCACCTGTGCCACCATGCGCTGAGCAAACTCCTGCTTCATCGAGCCGAGGTGCATGTCCGAGAGCTGCACGATGCGATAGCCGTCGAAGGCTTTCGGCAGACTGTCGAACTCGAGCGTAACGCGCTTCACGTGCAGCTGGTCGGGACCCACCATCGTGCCCATGAACAGCACATAGAACCATCCGAGCACAAGCACCAGTCCGGTGTGGTTGCCCCAGTTGGTGCGCAACTTCAGCAGTCGCTTAACAGCCAGTCCGGCGAGCGACGACAAGGTGAAGACCACCTTCGGCACGATGAGCAACCCGAGCATGAACAGATACACGTTGAAGAGCGTGAGGTTATCGGGCGCGAAGTTGCGCATCATCGAATAGGCTGCGGTACAGGCTATCATGGCGGCTCCCGGCACCCACCACAACAGACGCATCCACAGCGTCATGTCGAAGCGCCAGCGCAGATAGCGTCGGTATATGTACAGGTCGGGCAGCAGCGTGAGCAGCAGTATGAGTATTGATATCCTTGCAATCATTATGTTCCATTTTATGGCACGTTTTCTCGCCATGGCATAACTCGAGCAAGCTCGGTTCTGCTCATTTGGCTTAACGAAAACGTTTCTTATAAACTTGCGATAGTGTTGTTACAGAGTTTTCATCTATTTCAAAAACCTGCGTATGAGCTCCACGGGCAGTCCGCGACGGTGCGCATAGTCGCGCAACTGGTCTTCGCCGATGCGCCCCAACTCGAAGTAATGCGCCTTCGGGTGGGCGAACATCAGTCCGGACACCGATGCGTGGGGCTTCATGGCACCACTCTCGGTGAGTCGGATGCCAATCTGCTTGAGGTTGATGAGCCGGTCGATGAGGAAGTTGACACTCGTGTCGGGCATCGACGGATAGCCTACAGCCGGACGTATGCCTTGAAAATCCTCGCGCAGGAGTTCGGCTACAGACAGATTTTCGTCGGGTGCATATCCCCATAGCGAGCGACGTACCTCCATGTGAAGCACCTCCGCCGTAGCCTCAGCGAGTCGGTCGGCAAGCGTCTGCGCCAGCATACGCTGATAGTCGTCGGTAAGGAAGTCGTGCTCCAACGCCAGGTCGACCGTAGTGGCGAACACTCCTATGCGGTCTGTCACGCCCGAAGCCTGCGGACGGATGAAGTCGGCAAGCGATAGGTTCGGCTCGCCCTCACGTGTGGGATGTTGCTGACGCAGCATAGGCAGCCGCACATCGCCGATGAGTATGTCGTCGCCGTCGCTGTTAGCCTCGAACAGGCCTACGGCAGCGTGTGTCTGGTAGCGCGTCTCCAAGCTGTCGAGTATCTGCTCTGCCTCCGCCCGCATTCGGTCTTTAGCCTCCTGCGGCTTGCCCGAGAGCCCCCAGGCGAAGTAGAAGTAGAGCCAGTTGATGTACGGACGCAGGGTGGAGATATTATAATCGGTGTATTGCAGCATCATCGGTCTACTCTCTGAAGCGCACCGCCTCACCACGGCTCGACGCATCGAACGCCCAATTGTTATATATAATCTGTCCGTTGCACATCGTGGTGCGCACCTGCCACTGATAGGTATGACCCTCCATAGGACTCCAGCCGCACTTGCTCTGTATCGTCTCCGGCGTTACGGTCCACGGAGCGTCGGGCTTCACGATGACGAGGTCTGCCTTGTAGCCCTTGCGCACAAAGCCACGCTTCGACACCTCGAAGAGCGTAGCAGGGTTGTGCGCCATCAGTGTGACGAGGCGCTCCATGCTGAGCACACCTTCGTCCACAAGTTCGAGCATCGTGACAAGCGAGAACTGCACCATAGGCATACCCGAAGCAGCGCGTGCACATCCGCCCTCCTTGTCCTTCAGCAGATGAGGTGCGTGGTCGGTGCCGATGGTTGTTATGCGTCCGTCGGTGAGAGCGTGGCGCAGTGCGTCGCGGTCGGCAACCGTCTTGATGGCAGGGTTGCACTTTATGCGTGTGCCGAGGCGAGCGTAGTCGTCCTGTGTGAATACGAGGTGAGCCACGACTGCCTCTGCCGTGATGCGTGGCGAAGAGCCGAACAGCTCCAGCTCGCGTGCTGTGGTCATGTGTGCCACATGCAGACGTGCACCTGTCTGCTCAGCGAGGTCTACGGCGCGCTTTGTCGACTCGTAGCACGCTGCCTCGGAGCGTATCTCAGGGTGGTGTTCAACGGCGGGGTCGTCGCCGTACTGCTCCTGTGCGTGCTTCATATTGCGGTTGATGATGTCGGTATCCTCGCAATGAGCCATCAATGGCAGTGTCGCCTTGCTGAACAGTTCGTGTAGCACGTCCTGTCTGTCGACGAGCATGTTGCCCGTAGACGAACCCATGAAGAGCTTTATGCCCGGCACGCGGTGTGGGTCGATACCGGTGACGCAGTCGATGTTGTCGTTTGTAGCTCCGATGAAGAAGCTGTAGTTGACGTGCGACTTTGTGGCAGCGTCCTCAAACTTAGCGTTGAGTGCTTCCTCGGTTGTGGTCTGTGGCTTGGTGTTCGGCATATCGAAGTAGGTGGTGACACCGCCGTAAGCCGCAGCACGACTCTCGGTCTCCATGTCCGCCTTCTCGGTCAGTCCGGGGTCGCGGAAGTGTACATGACAGTCGATCACTCCAGGCATAACAAAACACCCCGTGGCATCTACGATGCTGTCGTAGTCGCCACGAGGTGTTTCTGTACCTTCTATAATGTCTGTAATGGTGTCGCCGTCGACAACGAGGGAGGCTACGCGCGTAGCCCCCTCGTTGACAAGCTTACCACCAAATACTAATGTTTTCATATTTCTTAGATATAGTTACTGATCGTTGTTAGCGTATGCTATTCGCTGGCAGCGGGCTGTGCCAGCTCGTTCGGTGTCGGTCCGTCGGGCATCGAAGGAACGGTAGCAGCACCGGCAGGCGCATTGTTCACTTCTTTCATGCCGTTCATAATGGCTTGGTTCTCCAGAGCCTTCTGATAGTAGTCCTTCACGTAGGGGTCGTTCTTGAACTTGTCGGTGGCTTTGCTCATGATATCCTCTATCCACGGTGTGAGTTCGGGATAGCGATAGCCGATGGTCATCATGAAGAATACGCCCGGACCAAGCACATTGTCGAAGTTCTCGGTGACGAATGTTGTGACGAGCTTGTCCTCTTCTGCCATGAGTCGCACTGCCTCGGCGTTGATGTGGCGTGTCACTGCCTCCATATCGCTACCGTCCATGATGGCGCGGTCGTGAGTGTGCAGCAGTTCGGCTTCCTGATTTTTCAGCTGGTTGTACTTGTTGAAGAACTTAAAGAGTTCGTCGTTGAGCGGTGTGCCACTCACATTCTGCTGTGTGTTGTCGAGCTTTATAGTGATGTCGCCACTTTCGATTACGAGTGGCAGTATGCTCTCGTCGTCCATGAAGATATTGGCGAGGCGCACGGTGTCGAACGTTCCGCTGAACTGAAACTGTCCGTGTACGACATCGCAGGAGTCGATCTTCTTGAAGTCGTTATTGCTTAGCACCTTCAGGTAGAGCATACGACCATCGAGTGTGGACACATTCGAGGAGCCTTGTATGTTGTACGAGCTGGAGCATGATGCCAATGCTATTATACAGAGTAAAGCGTAAAGTAGCTTCTTCATTATCTTGAGTTTTTATTGGGTTCTTATTGTTTTCTTATTGTCTGTCTGTGGCTGGAGCATCGTCCTGCTCTTCACTGTCGGCTTCGTCCTCCACTGCGTCTTTCTTCAACTCCGATGCTATGCGGTGCATAGAGTACATCTCGAGTATGGCTGCAGCGAGCAACAGCAACACCCATTTGTTGTAAACTACGTTGAAGTAAGTGATGGTGTCGGCGAAGTAGTCCTTGAGCCACATGTTAGCACTGTCTACCATGAGCAGACCTGCCAATACGAAGAAGATGTCGGCGAAGGTCATTATCTTCTTGAGTCGCTTGATGGTAGGGTTATGTCCTTCGTATGTCTGGTTCACCTGCATCGCTGCAAACAGTAATGCTCCGACAAGGAATATCCAGCATACAATCTGCTGTGCGAACATAAAGACGAAGCAGCCAGCTCCTATCACCATTAATACGCCTCCGATGAGGAATAGCGCGCTTTGTATAGTATTTAGTTGTTTCATTGTAGTTTACTCTTTTGCTTTTTCAGGTTGGGGGTCGTCGCTAAGCACATAGATATCCTCGTCGTCAGCCTTCATAAAGTAGCGTTCGCGTGCTATCTTCTGAAACGCTTGCGGACCCTGGCGCATCTCCTTCAGCTTCTTCAGGTCGCTTTCGTTCTGCGCATTATACTTTGCTATTTCCTCCTCCAGGTCGCTGATTTGCATCTCGAGTTGGAAACGATGCAGGAAGCTATTCTCATCAACAAAGCCCACGGTGAGCACGCCGATGATTATGGTTATGGCATATTTATAATGGCTTATCAAAGCCAAAATGAGTTTCAAACGCCCCATTTTCGTTCTATATTATATATAATGTGTGAATATCGAAAGGCGCATCAACCCTTTATTGGCTCGCCTTTTCAGTGTTGCAAACTTACTACAAATTTTTCATATTCCGCCCGCTACGCACATTTTTTAGGGTTTATTATACAAACAAATTGTTTGAATATGCAAAATTTAGTTAACTTTGCACCCAGTTTATATAGTGTAGACTAAGGGGTGGCGGAATATTTACCGTCTGAGAACATACCCTCAGAGCTGATCCGGATAATACCGGCGTAGCGATAAGGTACAGATACGAACGGTTTTCTTTATTTCAAAAGCCCTTATAGTCTTATTATTGGATAACAACATCAACTTTAAAAAAGATGAAGAAAATCATTGGAGTAGCCTTGGCTGCTGCGTGCACTTGCCCTTCGCAAGCTGCTGGCGAGCAGAACAAGCTCGACACTACCCGTGTGAACAACCTCAACGAGGTGGTAGTAAAGGCTGTAAGAGCCCCGAAGAGTTCACCATTTGCAGTAGAAAACATCAATAAGCCTGAGCTTGAGCGCTTCGCTACCTCTGGTAGAGAGCTGCCTATGCTCTTCGCTCGCACACCGGGCGTGCTTGCATGGAGCGAGAACGGCGTGGGTACTGGTACTGTTTATATGCGTATGCGTGGTGCTGCCGGTAGCCGCATTAACGTAACGGTAGACGGTGTGCCTCTCAACTCGCCTGAGGACCAGTGCGTGTTCTGGGCAAATATGAACAGCTATGCAGCCCTCATGGGTAGCGCACAAATTCAGCGTGGCATCGGTTCATCAACCAACGGCGACGGAGCCTTCGGTGGTGCGGTGTCGCTTGCTACAGCTGCGCCGTCGCTGAAGCCAACCGTAGAGGTTACTGGCTCTTACGGTTCGTTCAACACATACCGCTTTGGCGGCAAGTTCTCAACGGGTCTGCTCTGGGATCACCTCGTACTCGACGGTGCTTACCACGAGACCAATACCGACGGATACATCCACGGCACAAGCGGACGCTCAGGTTCGTACTACGGCGGACTGACATGGTTCGGCGACCACTTCAAGATTTCGTATAAGAACATCGGCAACTTCGAGCACACAGGTCAGGCATGGAACGGTGTGCCAGCATGTAACTACGACGGCGATACCGACCTCAAAGCGTGGGGCATCAAGAGCTATAAGGATATGTGGAAGCATGGATTGGGCAAGTTCAACCCGCTCTACGAGTCGCTCAACATCCCGATGGATGACAACTGGGCACCCGATCCAAGTCAGCCACTTACAACAGAACGCTACAAGATGCGCGACGGCTCATACTGGGATCAGACTACTGACAACTTCGAGCAGAGCCACAACATCCTCAACTTCACATGGCAGCCTACCGACCGTTGGAGCCACTCCGTAACAGCTCACTACACATACGGCTATGGCTACTATAACGAGTTCAAGCAGAACACAAAGTTGGCTTCTAAGTTTGGCATCAACGAGATGTACGTAAAGGACGGCGAACTGAAGCTCGTGAAGTCGGACGCTATACGCAAGAAAGGACTCACACAGAACAACTATGGCGCTCTCTACAACGTGAACTATAAGGATGCTCTGTGGGATGTTACGGGCGGTCTTAGTATGCAGCTCTTCCGTTGCAACCACTGGGGCAAGGTGACATACATCGCTGACAAGACTCTCGAAGAGAAGTACTTCACCAACGGTCGCTACAAGTACTACGACTCTGACGCAGATAAGAACGACTGGAGCTGGTTCTTCAAGGCTAACCGCAAGTTCGGCAAGGGTTGGAACTGGTTCCTCGATATGCAGATGCGCTATGTCAACTATCAGACCGACGGCATCAACGACCACTTCGAGCAGGGTGCCGACGGCAACTACAAGAACCAGAGCATCAACATCAACGAGAACTACTTCTTCGTCAACCCGAAGGCTGGCATCAGCTACGATGCTAACGGACATAAGGTTTACGCTTCTATCGCCTACGCCAACCGCGAACCAGAGCGCAACAACTTCACCGACAACATCGGCTACGGCAATCCGTCGCCTGAACGTCTGCTCGACATCGAGTGGGGTTATCAGTATCAGGGCGAGAACTGGTTCGCAGGTGTCAACTTCTACTACATGAAGTACGTCAACCAGTTCGTGATGACTGGTGAGAAGAGCGACATCGGCGAGGCACTGACACGCAACATCAAGGACTCTTATCGTCTCGGTGCTGAGCTGTCAGCAGGCTGGAGCCCACTCTCATGGCTCTCTGTAGAGGGTAACGCCGCGCTGAGCCGCAACCGTCTGCATAACTTCAAGGAGTGTGTCGAGAGCTGGGATGGTGCTGCCGTATGGAACACATACAAGAGCTCTACCATTGCTTTCTCGCCGTCGGCTATCCTCAACGGCTTCGTAGATGTTCACTTCGCTGGTTTCCGCGCCACATGGCACACCAACTTCGTCAGCAAGCAGTATCTCGACAACACCGAGAATTCTGATCGCTCACTGCCTTGCTACTCGCAGACTAACGTGAACGCTTCGTACACATTCAACTTCGCGAAGCGTATGCTTGGCTTGAAGCAGATTGTGCTCGGTGCCGACTTCAATAATATCTTCAACCGTCACTATGCAGCTTCTGGCTACGTCTACTACGATTGGTACAACCAGGGTAAGCGCAACTCTACCGTGGCTTACATCCCAATGGCTGGTTTCAACTGCATGGGAACCGTAACACTGAAGTTCTAAAACCTCGTCCCTCCCCAATCGGGGAGGGGCTGTTTTTTTTTGATAAAATGACAGATTTTCTCTTCACTCATTGGCTCGACATCGTCACAACAATCCTCGGGCTCATCTATCTCGTTCTCGAATACCGTGCGAGCATCGCGCTGTGGGTTGTAGGCATCGTGATGCCAGCCATGGACATTTACCTCTACTGGAGCCACGGTCTCTATGGTGATGCCGGCATGGCTGTCTACTACACGCTTGCCGCAATATACGGCTATGCCGTGTGGAAGTTCGGAGCGAAATGGAAGGCAATGATTAAACGCAAAGGCTCTGACAAGAAAGAAGGCGCAAGCGCGGTTAGCTCTGATAAGAAAGAAGGCGCAAGCGCGGTTAGCAGTTCTTCCGAAGATCTTCCTATAACGTTTTTTCCTCGCCGCCTCATCTTGCGCACGCTCGGTTTTTTCTTCCTTGCCTGGGCTGCCACATATTATGTCTTGGTGGCTTACACCAACAGTACGGTTCCCCTGCTCGATGCTTTCACCAACGCTCTGAGCTTCGTCGGCTTATGGGCATTGGCACGCAAGTATGTTGAGCAGTGGCTCTTCTGGATAGCCGTCGACGTTGTCTGCTGCTATCTGTACGTGGTCAAGGGCATACCGTTCAAGGCTGGGCTCTACGGGCTGTATGTGGTGATAGCGGTCATGGGATATTGGAAGTGGAAGGGGCTTGCGAAAAAGGCGCAGGTATAGAAAATCTAGAATATCTAGAAACTCTAGAACATCTAGAACATCTAGAATATCTAGAATATCTAGAATATCTAGAACGTCTATAGTTTCTCCTCCCCCAGCAATTCCTTCAGTCTCTTTATCTCCTCTTCCTTTTCATAATACATCTTTAGCGCTCTTTGCTTTAAATCCTCGAAGGCTGCCTTCCATTTCGTAGCCTCTGCCTTCCATTTCGCAGCTTCCGCCTGCGCCTCAGCGAGGGATTGCTTCAGACGTGGCAGCTCTGTCTCCAGCTGCTTCAAACGCTCGTCTTGCTGCTGGCGATATCCGGTGCGAGCGCGGTGCATACGCTCCTTTATGCCGCCCTCAGTGATAAACTCCTGCTCCAGTTTCTTCAAGAACGACATCATCATCCGGTCGATGAAGTGACAGAGCGTGATGGCATAGTTACACATCTGCTCGTCAGTCCACTGCGCGAAGAACGGCTCATAATCGGACAGGCGATTATGATAGCGACAATAGTTGAGCATATCAGCGTAGCGCGGTTCACCGCTAACGAAGAACTGTAGGTGACGCGACTTTATATAATCCTCAAAGTCCTCGCGCAACTCCTTCAGCGAAGCGCGAGCCACGTTGAGTAGCTTCAGTTGCATCTCCGTGGAGGCGACACCGTCCGCCAAGCCTTCCACGATATTTTGCTTACACGAACGTGCTGCCTGTATCACTTGGTCGCGCGTGCGGTCTTTGTACAGGTGTATGAAGCGATCGCAGAAGGCGAACGCAAGCTGATATATCACATCCGACTTCTGATAGAAATAAAGCGCATCCCAATTGGCTTGCGATTTCAGCACGTGCGGAGTATTCGAGGTTTCTGCCATAATAAAATAATAGATGAATAGTTTGATTTGATGCTGCAAATATAAAGAAAAAGCAATAGAAAGTGCTTTTTATTGCGTACTTTTGCTTGCTCCAAACAAAGTATACAGTTGACGAACAACCACTGCCAACTAAAACATAATAAACATGTGCAACCAACCACACACTCCCAAAAGCTTTGCATCGCTACAGCCGGACGGCTTCGATGCGGTCGTCGTAGCCGGTGGCGACTTCCCCACTCATGCCGTGCCGCTCAGGCTCGTCGAACAGGCGAGGATGCTGGCGGCGTGCGACTCGGCTGGCGAAGAGCTGATACGACGCGGATACATGCCGACGGCGATTATAGGCGATTGCGACTCGATGTCGCAGGAATTCCTGACAGCGCACCGCGACATTATATACAAGGTGGAGGAGCAGGACTACAACGACCTTACGAAGGCGACGCGCTTCTGCGTGGAGCGTGGATGTCGCCGCATTGCTTACGTCGGAGCTACGGGCAAGCGCGAGGACCACACATTGGGCAACATATCGCTGCTCGACTTCTACCGTCGCGAGATGCACATCGCGGCGTTGATGGCTACCGACCACGGCGTGTTCCTTTCGGCTTCCGGCACAACGGAACTTGCCACCTTTGCCGGACAGCAAGTGAGCATCTTCAACCTCACGTGCTCGCACCTTGAGGGCGACGGTCTGCGCTGGCAGCCGTATGCGTTCGCAGCGATGTGGCAGGGCACGCTCAACGAGGCGACGGGCGAGAGCATCACGCTGCGTGGCGACGGCAGCTACATGGTGTACGGCGTGTACGAGTAGGTGAAAAACGTGCCTGCTTATTTTGTAATTTGCCGAGTTTATACTAACTTTGCACGCTCAAAACGCCCCTATCATCATTAACAATTTATATTTTTTATGTTCAAAAACAATTTCAACGCACGCCCTGTGGCATTGCATTTCAAGCACTTCACGCACCGCAGCTACGCTCTTTTCAGCTGCCTGGGTCGCGAGGTGCTCATCTGCACGCTCAGTGTGGCTACGCTCACCAACGCCAAGGCAGATGGCATCAGCACGAAGCCTGTAGCGTCGGCTCTGGCTCTCGACTCGCTGAGCCGTGAGGAGGTGAAGCTCGACGAGGTGCTCGTAACGGGTTCGCGTGCTCCGCTCACTGCATTGCAGTCGGCAAAGATTGTGGCTGTCATTTCGCGCGACGACATTCAGCGTGCGGAAGCAGCGAGTGTCAACGACATTTTAAAGTTAGTCCCGGGCGTGGATGTCCGTCAGCGCGGGGGCTTTGGTGTACAGACGGACATCTCCATCAACGGCGGCACGTTCGACCAGATCACCATTCTATTGAATGGCATGAATATTTCGAGTGCACAGACGGGTCACAACGCTGCCGATTTTCCAGTTTCGCTTTCCGACATTGAGCGCATCGAGGTTCTCGAGGGTGCTTCGGCACGTGTGTTCGGTTCGTCGGCGTTCAGTGGTGCCATCAACATCGTAACGCGTGCCGATGCCGAGAGCAACGTGACGGTGGCTGCCGAGGGCGGTTCGTTCGGCACGTTCGGTGGCGACGCAAGCGTTAATCTTGCTACGGGTGCGGTGCGTCAGAAGCTGAGCGGTGGCTACACGCAGAGCGATGGAGGTACGGAGAACAGCGACTTCCGTCGTCGTCGCGCCTACTACACGGGCAGCTGGAAGTCGCGCTACGTAGACATGCAGTGGCAGGGTGGCTTCTCGTCGCAGGACTTCGGTGCGTCTACGTTCTACAGTGCGAAGTTCAAGAATCAGTTTGAGGCTACACGCCGTTTCCTTGCGTCGGCACAGGCGGAGATAAAGCCATGGGCTGACGAGCGTTTCGTGCTTACGCCGATGGTCTACTGGCATAAGGATGTAGACCACTACCAGCTCATAAAGGGCAAGGAGGGTGCTGCTGCCGGCGAGAATTATCACCGTCTCGACACCTACGGCGGCTCGCTCAACGCTCATACCTCGTGGCTGCTCGGCAAGACGGCGGCTGGCGTGGACGTGCGTCGCGAGCATATCCTCAGCACGGCGTACGGCGATGTGCAGCCGGAGGACAAATGGGTGTCTATCGGTGGCACCGACCGCAAGTACAACCGTCTCGGCGAGCGCACCAATACGAGTCTATTCCTCGAGCATAACGTCATCGTGGGCGGCTTCACGCTGTCGGCTGGCTTGCTCGCCAACCGCAACACGGCGCTCGACGGCAAGTTCCGCCTCTACCCTGGTGTGGACGTGAGCTACCGTCCGAACGACGAGTGGAAGGTGTATGCTTCGTGGAACCGCGCGTTGCGCGTACCTACGTACACCGACCTTTATACCAGCAACTCGGTGCAGCAGGGCGACATTGCGCTGCGACCGGAGAAGAACGAGGCGTTCAAGGTGGGCACACGCTACCGCACGCACGGCTTCGAGGCGCTGCTGAGCGGGTTCTACTCGAAGGGTACGGACATCATCGACTGGGTGTACCCTACGGCTGAGAGCAAGAAATATCAGGCTATGAACATCGGTAAGCTCGACAACATGGGTTACTCCGTTGATGCTGCGCTGCATCTGCAGGAGTTGCTGCCGAAGTTCTTCATCACACGCATAAAGGCTGGCTATGCGTTCATCCATCAGAAGCACTCTACCGACGGTGATGTCTTCGGTTCGCTCTACGCCTTAGAGTATCTGCGCCACAAGGCTACGCTGCAGGTTGACCATCGTATCTGGCGACAGCTCACGGCATCGTGGGCGCTGCGTTGGCAGGAGCGCATGAACGGTTATCATCCGTACACAAAGGTGGATGTGCGCTTGCAGTGGTCTGCGCCTACATACAATATATATGTAAAGGCTGACAATATCACAAACCACCATTACTACGACCTGGGCAACGTGAAGCAGCCGGGCATCTGGGTTATGGCTGGTGCAAGCGTGAAACTCAAGTTCTAACGCTCCCACAGAATAGAGGGAACTAAAAACTCCCACAGATTTCACGGAATTCACGGAAGTACTTATAGAAAAAACTCCCACAGATTTCACGGATTTTACACAGATATATAGGATGGTATGGCATCCCTGCCATACTCACACTGCAATAAATGCACCTAAACTTCTGTGTATTCTGTGAATTCTGTGGGAGTTCTTTGTATAAGTTCCATCTGTGAAAATCCGTGGAATCTGTGGGAGTTCTTTGTATAAGTACTTCCGAATTCTGTAGGAGTTCTTTGTATAAGTCACATCTGTGAAAATCCGTGGAATCTGTGGGAGTTCTTTCTATAAGTCACATCTGTGAAAATCCGTGGAATCTGTGGGAGAACCGCTTACTTCAGGTCGCCCACCTTATACAGGTACTCCGCAATCTGCACCGCGTTAAGCGCAGCGCCCTTGCGAATCTGGTCGCCCGAGAGCCAGAACGTGAGTCCGCAGTCGTCGGCGAGATCCTTGCGCACGCGTCCTACAAACACGTCGTCCTTGCCGGCTGTCTCCAGCGGCATCGGGTAGACGAGGTTCTGCGGGTCGTCCTTCAGTGTGCATCCAGGAGCCGCAGCGATTGCCTTCTGAGCCTCCTCGACGCTGATGGGGCGTTCGGTCTCAATCCATACCGACTCGGAGTGAGAGCGGAGCGAGCTGACGCGCACGCACATCGCAGAGCAGCGCACGTCGCTGTGCATGATCTTGCGTGTTTCGTTGAACATCTTCATCTCCTCCTTGGTGTATCCGTTGTCGGTGAAGACATCAATCTGCGGGATGACGTTATACGCCAACTGGTGCGGGAACTTCTCCACCTTCACCGGCTCGTTGTTCACCAGCTCGCGATACTGCTCCTGCAGCTCTGCCATGGCTGCTGCGCCTGCGCCCGATGCGCTTTGGTAGCTGGCGATGTGTATGCGCTTGATGTGGCTGAGCTGCTCCAACGGCTTCAGCACTACCACCATCATAATAGTGGTGCAGTTAGGGTTGGCGATGATACCACGCGGACGCTTCAGAGCATCCTCGGCATTGCACTCTGGCACTACCAATGGTACATCGTCGCACATGCGGAACGCCGACGAGTTGTCGATCATCACTGCGCCGTACTTAGTGATAGTCTCGGCATACTCCTTAGAGGTGCCACCACCAGCCGATGTGAACGCAACGTCGATATCCTTGAAATCGTCGTTGTGCTGCAAGAGCTTCACCTCATACTCCTTACCTTTGAACGTGTATTTCTTTCCAGCCGAACGCTCAGAACCAAACAACACTAAATTGTCAATGGGGAACTCTCTCTCGGCGAGGATGCGCAGAAACTCCTGTCCTACGGCGCCACTCGCACCAACAATAGCTACATTCATTTTCTCTTATTTTTGTTTTTATTTATATGTATTTGCTTACTAATTGCCTAATGTTCGTGCAAAGTTACAACTTTTCTGTCATCTAATGACTGGTTTACGTCTTTTTCTACTACTTTACACTATTCACAACCAACGTTAGGCGTAATAATTTTATAAAATCTGACTTAAAGAATACAAAATCGGCAAAACGGAATAATATCGGTATGGAAATAATGACTACCTTTGCGGATGACAAAATAACTTTGCATACGAATCTTAATTATGAAACATAATGGCTAACGAAATGACAGAACTGAAGATTGACATGGGACTCATCGCTCATTACGGCAATGCCGACTACATAGATGGCGACATGGTTGTGCTCGACGGCATCGACAAGGTGCTGCAGGTAGACGGCACGTTCAAGTTTGATATGATTATGATGGTCTACTGCACTAAGGGACGTATACAATTTGAAACCAACTCCAACGCATATACCGCAAAGGCGGGCGACGTGATTATCTGTCTGCCCAGCAGCACATGGGAAAACGTGATGGTATCGCCCGACTACGACTCGAAAAGTGTCGGCGTGTCGAGCAAGGCAGCCCAAGCCAGTGTGCAGGTGAACCGCGACTATCTTAATCTGCTCGGTTACGTATCGCACAACCCCGTGATCCACCTCAACGAGGAACGCCAACAGATGTTCTTGAAGTACTACGCCATCATTGCACACAAGATAAAGAATCCGCATGGTTTCTATCATAAGGAGATTATGCACTGCTTGCTGCAAAGTTCCATCTACGAGCTGTTCGCCATCATCACGCCTTACGTGGAGTATAGCATCGAAGGGGGCAATCTCAAGCAGGCCAACTTGCTCTTCCAGCGCTTCATCGAGATGCTGTCGGCGAACAACGGCAGAATGCAGCCCGTGAAGAAATATGCGCAGGAGCTGTGCATCACGCCGAAGTATCTCTCGAACATCACGAAACAGGTGACGGGGCGCACGGCGCTCGACTGGATACACAGCTACACGGTGAAGGCGATAGAGAAGTATCTGCGCCGTTCAAACCTCTCCATCAAAGAGATATCGGAGCTGTTGGGCTTCCCCAACCTCTCGTTCTTCGGCAAGTTCACGAAGAGCCACCTCGGCATGTCGCCAACGCAATACCGCAAGGAGCAGAGCATGAGGAAGTAAGTATAGGGGGTGCAGTTGTCTCAACTGCACCAACCAAGCAGAAGGTGCACCAACTTATCTAACTTTATAATTTGGCAAATAACCATTCCGCTTTGTTGGTGCACTTGAGACAAGTGCACCCCCTAAAAGTTATCTGCGCGAGCCAAAACCGCCACCACTTCTTGACGACGAGCCACTTCTTGACGACGAACCACCGCCTCCAAACGACGACGAGTGTCTTGACGAGCCCGACGGCTTGAACGTTGAGCGTGGGGCTGACGAGCCCGACGAGTTGTCGCGACGCGAGCCGAAGCTGCTGCCTGAAAAGCCTCTATTGCCCTCGGGCTGACGCACCGTTGTGCGCGTGCTACTCTCACGACTGCCAAAGCCAGAGCCACGGCTTGAACCGAAGCCCGACGAGCTGCGACTTGAACCAAATCCCGACGAACTGCGGCTTGAACCAAATCCCGACGAACTGCGCGATCCGAAACTGCTTCCGCTGTTGTCGCGGCGCGAGCCAAGACCACTGTTACCTCTGCTCTCTACCCTACGGTTGCCACGCGAGCCGAACGACTGGCGATTGCCGCGTCCGTAGTCGCCGCGCTTGAAGCCGTCGCGCATACCGAAGTGGGCATCGCCACCACGGCGCGAACCGAATGTTCTGCCGCTGTACCACGAGCTGCCGTTGTTCTGACGCCACGAGTGGCCGCCACGATAGCTCACGTACACCGTCGGACGATTGAAGTAGAAGTAGTCGCGGTGCGGATAACGAGCGTATATAGCGAAGTGCCAAACGCCTGCACTGAAGTAGAGCGGACGATAGAAGTAGGCTGCCTCGCAGAACATACGGTACTGCCAGTCGAGGAGCACATAGCTGAAGTCGATGTTACGCCAACGCCAGTAGTCGCCATACAGCTCGTCGTCGGAGTTGACACTGAGCAGATAGTCGAGGTTTATCTCGTAAGCCGCCTCATACTGGTCGTCGGTGAGGTTCAGCTCGTAAGCCATCTTGTCGGTGAGGAACAACGCCTGTTCGCGTGCCTGACTGTAACTCATTGCGCTGGCTGCTACCACGAAGCCAAGCACCATTACTATTGTTGCGAATAACCGTCTCATAATATTTCTGTTTTTAAAAGTTATACTTATCTTAAGGGGGTGCCTCCCAGGGGGTGCACTTGTCTCAAGTGCACCAACCAAGTAGAATGTGCTATTTTGGTGCAACTACAGCTCTGTTGGTGCACTTCTTGCTCTGTTGGTGCAGTTGAGACAACTGCACCCCCTTAACTGCACCCCCTTGAGGTTTCCTTTCGCTTGCAAAGTTATGCTTTTGTTACTGCAAGCCAAAGGGATTTTCCCTAATCGGTAATGGGAAATTCCCTAATTAGCACAACTTTTACTATCGTGCTCCGTCCGCCACCCAATCAGATTCCGTACGCCATCCGATCAGATTCCGTCCGCCGCCCGATCAGATTCCGTCCGCCACCCAATCAGATTCCGTACGCTGTCCGATGACTTAACCATCACTACAACACCACACAACTACCACCGCAAAACAACCGTTTCATAACATTTAACTCCTTAAACGCTACGTAATTAATCAAAAAAGCGTAACTTTGCAACTAAAATTATAATAAAACACATATAAAAATGGCACAAGAAGACGTTTTCAAGAAAATCGTGAGTCACTGTAAGGAGTACGGTTTCGTATTCCCAAGTAGCGAGATTTATGACGGACTGGCTGCAGTGTACGACTACGGACAGAACGGTGTAGAACTGAAGAACAACATCAAACAATACTGGTGGAAGAGCATGGTGCTGCTCCACGACAACATCGTGGGCATCGACTCTGCCATCTTCATGCACCCTACTATCTGGAAGGCAAGCGGACACGTAGACGCATTCAACGACCCGCTCATCGACAACCGCGACTCTAAGAAGCGCTATCGTGCCGACGTTCTCATCGAGGACCAGATTGCGAAGTACGACGAGAAGATCGAGAAGGAGATTGCCAAGGCACGCAAGCGCTTCGGTGAGAGCTTCGACGAGGCTCAGTTCCGCGCCACCAACGCTCGCGTAATCGAGCACCAGCAGAAGCGCGACGCTCTCCACGCACGCTATACAGAGGCTATGCAGGGACCTGACCTCGCCGAGCTGAAGCAGATTATCATCGACGAGGAGATCGTAGACCCGATCAGCGGCACAAAGAACTGGACCGACGTGCGCCAGTTCAACCTCATGTTCTCTACAGAGATGGGCTCCGTAGCCGACGGTTCTAACAAGGTGTACCTCCGTCCGGAGACAGCACAGGGCATCTTCGTCAACTACCTCAACGTGCAGAAGACGGGCCGCATGAAGATTCCGTTCGGCATCGCACAGATCGGTAAGGCGTTCCGCAACGAGATCGTGGCACGCCAGTTCATCTTCCGTATGCGCGAGTTCGAGCAGATGGAGATGCAGTTCTTCGTGCAGCCGGGCACCGAGCTCGAGTATTTCCAGAAGTGGAAGGAGCTGCGCATGAAGTGGCACCAGGCTCTTGGCTTCGGCGCCGAGAACTATCGCTTCCACGACCACGAGAAGCTGGCTCACTACGCCAACGCCGCTACCGACATCGAGTTCCACATGCCGTTCGGCTTCAAGGAGGTAGAGGGCATACACAGCCGCACCAACTTCGACCTCTCGCAGCACGAGAAGTTCTCGGGCCGCTCAATCAAGTACTTCGACCCTCAGACCAAGGAGTCGTACACTCCGTACGTCATCGAGACATCTATCGGCGTAGACCGCATGTTCCTCAGCGTGATGTGCCACTCTTATAAAGAGGAGCAGCTCGAAAACGGCGAGACACGCGTCGTACTCATGCTCCCGCCCGCACTCGCACCGACAAAGCTCGCCGTGCTGCCACTCGTTAAGAAGGACGGACTGCCCGAGAAGGCTCGCGAGATTGTGAACAACCTGAAGTTCCACTTCAACACAAGCTACGACGAGAAGGACACCATCGGCAAGCGCTACCGCCGTCAGGACGCAGTGGGCACACCGTTCTGCGTGACCGTCGACTACGACACACTGCAGGACAACACCGTGACACTACGCTTCCGCGACACAATGGAGCAGGAGCGCGTGAGCATCGACCAACTCCTCAGCATCATCGAGGACAAGGTGAGCATCACAAGCCTGCTCAAGAAATTGCAGTAAAAACATACTAAATGAAGAAATACTATTTATTCATACTCCTCGCCATGACGACCGTCTTCGCAGCAAGCCTGTCGTCGTGCAGCGAGACCGACAACGAGAAGGAGGAGTTCCCCAACTGGCGAAAGACCAACGAGACGTACTACGACAAGAAGTATGCCGAGGTGAAGCAGCTGGTGGCGGGTGGTGCTGCCGACTGGAAGGTGCTGCGCTCATGGAGCCTCAACGACCAGGTGGCTACGCATAGCTACGACTTCGTGCTTGCCAACGTGCTCAACGCTGGCACGGGCTCGGGCTGCCCGTTCTTCACCGACTCGGTGAAGGTACACTACAGCGGCCGTCTGCTGCCATCCACAAGCTACGCCGAGGGCTATGTCTTCGACAAGTCGTGGCAGGGCGAGTACAACCTCAGCACGATGAAGCCACGCACGTTCGCCGTGAGCGGAGTGGTGAAAGGCTTCGCCACAGCACTGCAGAACATGCACATCGGCGACAGATGGCTCGTGTACATGCCCCATCAGCTGGCATACGGCTCGTCAGCCACGCCGGGCGCAGCCTACTCCACACTCATCTTCGACGTAACACTCGTAGGCTACTTCCGCAAAACATCCGCTGCAGCTGCTCCGGCTAAAGATGGCACAGCACAACAGCAGACCACCGGCTACTGGGTTTATGAGTAATAATAGGAGGGTATGGCATCCTTGCCATACCCACGCAACCACAAAGGGTATGGCAAGAATGCCATACCCTTTTTATATTATTTAAACATTATTTTAATACAAATACAAAACATTAGATGTAATTTTGCATTCAAAGAAACAACATCCCTTATCTCAACTACAACATTCGTAATTTTAACGACATAACGACAAGCCTATAACATTAAAAATTACATATTATGACTAAACATTTACGATTTTTTATGCTCACGCTGCTCACGATTGTGTGCACGGTGGGGGGGTATGCTCAAGAAACGGCAACCTTAACATTCACAAAAGCATGTAATGGAAAAGGTACTGATAACAAAAAAGGTGAATGGACTATAACATCGGATGCTAAAGAATCCACGTTTGATACAGACAAAGGAATACACTATGGAACTACTAAGGCTACTGTTTCATATCTAAAAGCGACCTCATCTTCGTATTCAGACAAGAAGATTACAAAAATTGTTGTCAACTCTTCTGCAGCCAACTCTGGTTCTCCCAAAATAAGTTGCACAGTTGGAGGTAAGGCTTTTGGTGAAACGCAAAATTTGACAACAGCCAATGCACCTTATTCATTTAGCGGAGAAGCTACTGGTGAAATTGTTGTTAACATCAGTAAGAATAAATCTACCAAAGCCCTATATTTATTAAGCGTAGCTGTCACTTTTGAGGATGCAGCTGCCACCACTACCACCTTTGGTGCCTACTCCGGCAAGACATTCACATTCACCAATGGCACGCTTGAGGGTTTTACCACGCCTACAGCTACTGCCACAAAGAGCGACGACAACACCGACTTGTCTAACCTTATTGAATATACAAGCGATGCTGCAGACATCGTAGCCGTTGACTCTAAAACCGGCGAACTGACATTCACCAACACCAAGTTTGGCAAGGCTACCATCACAGCCACTCTACCTAAAACAGACACCTACCAAACATCTACCGACTCATACGTTGTCGAAAACAAAGACAACCACATCGCTACTTCTCTCTCTTTTAACGGCACCGACGTCACTCTTACCGAAGGCAAGACTGACGCTGGCACAGACTTCACGGGCTACACCGCTACCGAAGCTAACAACATTGCCGGCACTATCACATACGCAGCATCGGGCGACGCTGTGGCTACTGTCGACCCCACAACGGGCGCAGTAACCATCAACGCCACAACATATGGCACAACAACCATTACCGCTACATTCACACCTGCAGACCCAACACAATATTCTGGCTCCACTGCTACGTATCAGATTACGAACAAGAAGGCTGTTGATTTGTCGGAGATTACGTTCGATGTTAAAACAGATAAGACATCTAAGAAAGACCAAAAAAAAGACCAACTCACGAAAAGTATTGTAAAAATAGAAAGTACAAGTGCTGCTTTGGGTGGATATGGCGACTACCGCTTCTATGGTGGTGATAACAAAACAACGTTCTCACTTACAGATCCTACACGAGTAATTACAAGCATTAAGTTTATAGGTGGTTCTACATACGGTAATTTCACAACAGACAAGCCCAATTACGACAAAACCACTGGCACTTGGACTGGCTATGAGGAGTCTGTAACATTCACAAATCCAGGAAATGTAATAAAAAACATCACCCAAATCATCGTCACAACAGCAGAGAAGAAGGCTGCTCCTGCCCTCTCATTCGCCGAGGCAACTGTAACAAAGGAGTTGAAGGAAGAGATTATAGGGGTTCAGGCTCTCACCAAGCCCGAAGACCTTGATGCATCTGCTATCACATACACAAGCTCGGACAAAGAGACTGCAGAGGTATCAGATGGTATGATTTACATGTACAAGACTGGCGAGGTGACCATCACCGCTACATCGGCTGCTACAGACAAGTATGCTGCAGGCACTGCGTCCTACAAGCTCATCATTTCCGACTCACGCAAGGACGCAGCCTTGGCAGTAAAGGAGAACCCCGTAAAGGTGAAACTTGGGGATGATATATACGACCTGGCAAGCAACATCACATGCGACAACGGTCTGAACAGCAAGACGTTCAAATACACAAGCAGCGATAATAGCTATACGATTGTAGACAACTTAATACAAATTAACAAGGTTGGCACAACCACTATCACTGCAAAATTTGGCGGTAACGACTCATACAAGCCTGCGGAAATATCATACACCTTCGAAGTGGAAGACCCACGCACAACTGATGCCGACTTCAAGTTCGCAGCAGAGAGCTACAACGCAGATTTAGCAGAAGCAACAGAAGGTATTGTAACATTCAACGCAGCGAATGTGCTGCAGAACCCACACAGCCTCAACGTAACTTACACCATATCGCCAGAAAGTGCTAACGCAACGATTGGAGGAACAGACGGAGAAGCACTTATTGAAGTTAGTGGCACATACACAATCACCGCAACCGCTGCTGCTAACGATACCTATAAGGAGACAACGGCAACATGCACGCTGAAGGTAATCAACAGCGCAGTAGAAGAAAAAATCATCGAGTTCGTTGCTGGCGTAAATAAGGGAGGACAAACAGGAAATGGCAAAGAAGATCAAATAGTGCAGGGTGTAGTAACAATACATGGTACGAATGCAGCATTCGCTGCAGTATCTTCTAATAAATATACTTACAGATTATATCAGAACTGTATTACAACAATCTCAACCAAGATTGGTAAAATCACGAAGATTGAATTCGTAAAGGGTGACAAACCTATTACCAACTTGAAATACAATGATAAAGACGGAGCATTTACTGCAGACACAAAATATGATCTCTGTTGGGTGGGTTCTGCTAAGGAAGTTGTATTTACAAACACTGATCAGGCTCGTGCCACAAAAATCATCGTCACAGTAGAAGTACCGAAAGCAAAGAACTACACTCTCGACGAAACGAAGACCGACAACATCATCGAGACATACGAGAACGCAAACGTGACGCTGCAGCGCACGCTCGAAGCAAGCCACTGGAACTCATTCTGCGTGCCGTTCGCACTCGATAAAGACCAGGTGACACAGTACTTCGGCGAGGGCACACAGCTCCGCACATACGAAGGCAGATGCGAGAACAACATTGTGTACTTCGCAACTGTAGCCAACATCGAGGCTGGCAAGCCGTACATCATGAAGCCTGGCAACGCCGTTGTGCAGAACCCAACATTCGAGGGAGTAAGCATGGTGGCAACAGGACTCGACGAGAACGGTAACCCGCAGGCTGTGGGCGATGCAAGCACAGTGCAGATGAAGGGTATCTACAACCACGTAACACTGGTGCAGGACAAGACGAACATATACATCGGTGCCGGCAACAAGTTCTACTACCCGGCTGATGCGGAAGCTTGCCAGATGAACGGCTTGCGTGCATACTTCATCGTGCCGGAGGGCACAGACATCAAGAAGCTGCGTGCCAACCTCGACGGAGCGACAACATCGCTCGGCGAAATATTCGACACTGAGGAAAGCAACACGCAGGTGTACAACCTGCAGGGACAGTGCGTAGGCAACTCACTCAGCACACTGAAGAGCGGCATCTATGTCCAGAACGGAAAGAAGGTCGTAGTAAAGTAAACATAACATCTTAAACATTAAGATATAAAAAACATGAAAAGAAAACTTTATATAAAGCCATCTATTACAACAGTGGAAATAGAGGCAATGAGCATAATGGCAGGATCTATTGGTGACGGTGGCGAAACTGGCAATATTGGAGACCCGGAACCGGGCTACGGCGGCAGCGGTCACTTCGCTCCATCGCGCAACTACTTCGACTCGTGGGAGTATGATGACTGCAACGAAGAGGATGAGTATTAATAATACAAAGACAACAAAGGTCGAGCGAAGTCGCTCGACCTTTGTTGTTTCAGGGGGTGCACTTGTAGTTGGTGCACTTGTCTCAAGTGCACCAACTGAGCAAGGACTGCACCAACTGAGCAAAATGTGCACCAACCGAACAGAATGTGCACCAACTAATTGGTATTTTACTTGGTTGGTGCACTTGAGACAAGTGCACCCCCTACAAGCTTGTTCTCGCAGAACACGACCTTATAGCTTCCGCCTCGCTTTGTCTTGAACTTCAGCACCGACTCGCCGTAGCGCACCTCGCACGGTTCGCCCGAGCCGGAGAGTATTGTCGCCTCAGCGAGCTTGCCGTTCTTCCAGCTGATAGACACGGTGAAGTTGCCCTTGGCACGCAGTCCGCTCACTGCGCCCTCTGCCCAAGCGTCGGGCAGTGCAGGCAGCAGGTGGACGAATCCCATGTGGCTCTGCATAAGCATCTCGGTTACGCCGGCTGTTCCGCCGAAGTTACCATCAATCTGGAACGGAGCGTGCGTGTCCCAGAGGTTGTCGAGCGTGCCGTTCTTCAGCAGATTGCCGTAGAGCGTGTAGGCATGATTGCCGTCGTGCAGGCGTGCCCACTGGTTGAGCTTCCAACCCATCGACCATCCCGTTGCGCCGTCGCCACGATGCTCGAGCACCACGCGCGACGCCTTAGCCAGTTCGGGCGTTGTGACGGGCGACACGGTGCGACCAGGGTGCAGACCGAAGAGGTGGTTCACATGGCGATGCTCGTCCTTCGGGTCGTCGATGTCCGTCGACCACTCCATGAGCTGTCCGTAGCGACCTATCTTATACGGCGCGAGATGCTTCAACGCGTCCTCCCACTGGCGGCGTTCCTTGGCACTCTTGCCTAACACGCGGTTAGCCTCCACAGCATCCAGGAGCACTTCGCGTATCACGGCGTGGGCGAACGTAGCACCCTCGTCAACCGGTCCGTGCTCGGGCGATGTGGATGGAGCGGCGGTGTACACGCCGTCGGCGCGATGCCAGAGATAGTCGGACGCGAAGTCGGCAGACTCCTTCAGTATTTCGTAGTTGTCAGCAAGGAAATGACGGTCGCGCGTGAAATCGTAGTAGTTCCAGAGGTGTGTGGCGAGCCACGGACCTGCGAACGGCGAGAAGTTCCACGACATATCCTCGCTCGAGAGCGGCGATGTAAAGCCGAAGATATTGCCCGAAACGGATGTTGTCCAGCCACGTGTACCGAAGTACGACTTCGCCGTTACACGGCCCGGCTTCACGAGCGTGCGGATGAAGTTGAAGAGCGGCAGCTCGCACTCCGAGAGTCCCGTCGGGCAAGCCAGCCAGTAGTTCATCTGCAGGTTGATGTTGTTATGATAGTCGATGCGCCACGGTCCGTCGACGTTGTTGTGCCACAAGCCCTGCAGGTTAGCCGGCAGATTGTCGGCACGCGACGACGAGATGAGCAGGTAGCGACCGAACTGATAGTAGAGCTGCTCCAAGTAGTAGTCGGGCTTGCCCTGGCGGTAAGCCTCAAGACGGCGGTTCACGGGCTGGTCATCGGCATCAACCGAAGCGTTGTTGATGTTCAGACGCACGCGGTTGAAAAGCTCCGAATAGTCGGCATAGTGCTCATTGAGCAGCGAGGCATAGCCCTTTGTGGCAGCCTTGGCGAGCCAGTCGGCAGTAGTCTGCTTAGGATCTACACCCACGTAAGCCTTCGGGTCGCTGAAGTCGGGGTCGTAGTTGGGTCGGTAGTCGGTGTCGGCAGTGATGAGGAACACAACCTCGTCGGCATTCTTCACCGTGAGCTTGCCACCCTCGTTGCTCACCGCGCCGCCCTTAGCCACAGCCTTTATGCGCACGGCGTACTCCATACTGTTGTTGTCGAGACGTGCCAGCCAGCAGAGCGCATCGGTGCCGTCCGCCTTCATCTCGCCCGTCGACACGGGGTTGGGAGCGTAGGAGAACACAAGGTTCTGCTTGCCGCGGTGCGAGGCAGCGAAGCGCACCGCCATCACGTTGGCAGGATGCGACACGAAATACTCGCGCTCGTACTGCACGCCGTCCTTGCAGAAGCTCACCTTCGCAAGAGCAGAGTCGAGCGAAAGCTCACGGCGATAGCCGGTCATACCCACCGAACTCAGTCCGGTTTCTATATAGAACTCGCCGGCTGTTGTGAAGCTGCCGAAGCGGAACGGCTCCTCGGCATCAGCCTCGTAGGGCACCACGCTGTTGAAGTTCTTGCGTGTGAGCAGCTCCGCCTTCTGCCAGTCGCCTTTGGTGAACGCCTCGCGTATCTCGCCCACCACATGAGCCGACTGCTTGTTCACGTCCCAGTAGTAGGCAGCGCCACGCGAGGTGTTCGGACCGCCGCGCCAGAGCGTCTTCTCGTTGAACGTGATGCGCTCAGCCTCAACCGAGCCGAGCACATTACCGCCGATATTGCCGTTGCCGATGGGCAGCGACTGCGACTCCCATTCGGGGTCGGGGTTGTTCACCAAGTCGCCGGCACGCACCAACTGGCGCTCGGTAGGCATACGGTCGGCACTCGAAGCGAGCCACACAGCCTGTCCGCGCATCGTCGTCGGACGGTCGAACCAATATTTCAAAGGGGTGTTCCGCTCGGCGAAAGCGTTGGCAGATCCCAAGGCACAAAGCGCAAGGAGCGCAAGGAGTTGTTGTTTTGATTGCATTATGATTAGTTTTTTTATTTGTCTATCACCACAAAGTTACTGCAAAAAAGCGAAATAAGCCGCCATAACATCATCTATTATAATAAAAAGCAGTAAATTTGCAAAAATCAAATAATAAAAACTATGAACAATCTAAACAACATAACCAGCAAGTTCCTCATCGAGGGCACCGTGAGCGACATCAAGCCGCTCGGCAACGGACTCATCAACGACACATACCGCATACATACCGCAGAAACAGACCGCCCCGACTACGTTCTGCAACGCATCAACCACCACATCTTCACCGACGTCGACCTGCTGCAGCACAACGTGGAGACCGTGACCAACCACATCCGCGAGCAGCTGAAGGCGGAAGGTGTCGACGACCTCGACCGTCGTGTGCTGCGCTTCGTGCCCACCACCGAGGGCAAGACCTACTTCTTCGACGGTGAGAGCTACTGGCGCGTGTCGGTATTCATCAGCGATGCCGTGACGATGGAAACCGTGACACCCGACTCGTCCTACGACGCAGGCAAGGCGTTCGGCGACTTCGAGGCGCGGCTGGCTGACATAGCCGACCAGTTGGGCGAGACAATCCCCAACTTCCACAACATGTGCCTGCGTCGCGACCAGCTGCGCAAGGTGTACAGCGAGAATCCCGTAGGACGCGCCGAGAGCGTGAAGCAGTTCGTAGAAGAGATTGAGGCGTATATGGACGAGATGTGCCTGGGCGAACGACTCCTCGCCGAGGGCAAATTGCAGAAGCGCGTGTGCCACTGCGACACGAAGGTGAACAACATGATGTTCGACAAACAGGGCAAGGTGCTCTGCGTGATAGACCTCGACACCGTGATGCCGTCGCTCTTCGTCAGCGACTACGGCGACTTCCTGCGCACCGCTGCCAACACCATTGCCGAAGACTCGCCCGAGTACGAGAAGATCGATTTCCGCATGGACATCTTCGAGGCGTTCACACGCGGCTACCTGGAGTCGGCGCAGCGCTTCCTCACACCGCTCGAAGTGTCGCTCCTGCCCTACGCTGCCGAGCTCTTCCCCTACATGCAGTGCGTGCGCTTCCTCTGGGACTACCTCTCGGGCGACCACTACTGGAAGTGCCAGTATGCCGAGCATAACCTCACACGCGCCCGCAACCAGTGGCACCTATTCCTCAAAGCAAAGGCACACGAGGCAGAGATGAAGCAATTCATCGAAGAGCTGAAGAAGTAGAGTTCTGCCATCCGCATCGGTCGTTACGAGCATCCGCATCGGTCGTTACGAGCATCCGCACCGACCGTTACGAGCATCCGCATCGACCGTTACGGACATCCGCACCGACCGTTACGAGCATCCGCACCAGTCGGTGCGGATCATAAAAGTCACATAATATTTTGCCAGTCTCACCATTTTTCACTAACTTTGCATCCGCTAATGCGCTTGTGGCGGAATTGGTAGACGCGCCAGACTTAGGATCTGGTGTTTTAGGACGTGAAGGTTCGAGTCCTTTCAGGCGCACCATACAGAATCCTAACTGCTTGATATTGAGCAGTTAGGATTTTTTGTTTATATAAATTGCCGAGATTTTGCCAACATAATTCGTCGCTAATTTGTAGAGGTCACCAAAGCGATATTGTTTTCACGTTCATTCACACTGTTTTTAAGGGATTTTATCAATACGATTGCTTGATAAGATATCTTGCCTTATAGATGGAATTCATAAACAGAACTAAATAGCAAACTTATATACTTTTATTCGCTTTTTGTTGTT
>ERZ1034626.327-NODE-327-length-35143-cov-9.489569_pt1 | contig 35143 bp, 28 predicted proteins | sample MGYA00520652_ERZ1034626 | MGnify/ENA primary metagenome ERZ1034626 (study PRJEB33766, sample SAMN09781765) | gut metagenome | biome: gut microbiome | host: Homo sapiens | place: Madagascar | study: EMG produced TPA metagenomics assembly of the PRJNA485056 data set... | reverse complement strand
ATCGGCTGCATGATCTCCCGCAACAAGGAGCTGATGGCGCAGGCCATGAAGTACGCCCAGTGCCGTCTGTCCGTGCCCACGCTGGACCAGGTGGCCGCTGCCGCGCTGTACACCGTCGGCCCCGACTACTTTGCCGCCGTCCGTGAGGAGTACAAGCGCCGCCGCGATACGGTGGTCAATAAGCTGCACGAGATACCCGGCGTGGTCTGCGAATGCCCCCGCGGCGCCTTCTATATCATGGCCGCCCTGCCTGTGGATGATGCCGACGCCTTCCAGAAGTGGCTGCTGGAGGAGTTCGAGGACAACGGCGACACCGTGATGTTCGCCCCCGGCGAGCCCTTCTACGGTACCCCTGGCAAGGGCAAGAACGAGATCCGCATCGCCTATGTGCTGAAGCAGGCGGACCTGGAGCGTGCCATGGACCTGCTGGCCAAGGGCATCGCCGCCTACAACGCCCGGTAAACGGATATATGCAAAAAAAGAAAGCCCTTTTGGGCTTTCTTTTTTTGCGTAGCTTACCCCTTCAGCGCCATATCGCAGCGTGCGGGCAGGTCAAAGGCGGTGAAATAGGACTCCTCCAGCGGGATCCAGCGATCCCGGAACATTTGGAGCTTCTCCGGGCCGCTGCGGGCTTCAATGCGGCGGAGCTACTCGGCAGCGTCCACGGTAAGGAATACCCGCAGATCATAGCTGTCCCACAGGGCCGGATGGCAGGCGTAGGCGCCCTCCACGATGGTCAGGCGCGCCGCCGGGACCGTCACCGGCTCGTCCAGCGCCTGCCGCGCACAGCGGAAGGGGCGGTAGACGACAGCCTCACCGCGCAGTGCCGGCTGCAGCACTTCCGATAGAAAGCGCTCGTGGTCCACGTTTTCGCCCGGCTGTGCCAGCCGTGCAGCGGTGCGCTGCTCCGGGCGCAGAAAGAAGTCGTCCATGTGGAACACCCGGCAGGACAGCTGCGCCTGCAGCTGTGCCGCCAGCGTGCTTTTCCCGGCGCCGCAGCGGCCGTCGATGGCCGCGATGACCTGTGCCTGCCGGTCCAGCAGCGCCCGGATAACCGTCAGCAGGCGGTCGTAGTCAGCAGGGGTCATTTCGCCCTCCGGGCGGCGCGGCGCTGGATGAGCTTCACCAGCTCCACCACCGGAAGGACCAGGAAGGCCAGGGCCAGGGCCACGCCGTACTCCGTCCAGCTGACGGGGGTGAAGCCGAAAGCGTTGGCGATGACGGGCACCTCCAGCACCAGTGTTGTCAGAGCCAGCGAGCCGATCATAGCGCCCCACAGTACCTTGTTGTGGCTGGGCAGCGAGAACACGCTCTTGCGCTGGGAGCGCATATTGAAGCTGTGGAAGATCTCGCACATACTCATGGTCAGGAAGGCCATGGTCATACCGTCGTCGGACACGCCCTTGGGCATCTCAAAATAGCCAACCTCCATGCAGTGTCCGATGATATAGGACGCCAGCGTGATAAGGGTAATGAGCAAGCCCTGATACACGATATCAAAGCCCAGGCCACCGGCGAAGATGCCGTCCTTGCTGTCCCGGGGCGGGCGGGTCATGGTATCCGGCTCACCCTTCTCCAGACCAAGGGCCAGGGCGGGGAAGCAGTCGGTGATCAGGTTGATGAACAGCAGGTGCACCGGGTTCAGCAGCGTGAAGCCCAGCAGCGTGGCGAAGAACACGCCCAGCACCTCGCTCATGTTGCTGGCCAGCAGGAACTGGATGGCCTTGCGGATGTTGTCATAGATCCGGCGGCCCTCCTCCACGGCGGTGACGATGGTGGCGAAGTTGTCGTCGCTGAGCACCATGTCCGCCACGTTCTTTGTCACGTCCGTGCCGGTGATGCCCATGCCCACGCCGATATCCGCGGACTTGATGGAGGGCGCGTCGTTGACGCCGTCGCCGGTCATGGCGGTAATGGCGCCCTTGCGCCGCCAGGCGTTGACGATGCGGACCTTATGCTCCGGCTGCACCCGGGCATAGACGCTGTACTTCTCCACCGCCTTGTCCAGCTCCTCATCGGTGAGGCTGTCCAGCGCGCTGCCGGTAACGGCCTGGCTGGCGTCGGTGATGATGCCCAGCTCCTTGCCGATGGCCACGGCGGTGTCCTTGTGGTCGCCGGTGATCATCACAGGGCGGATGCCCGCGGCGCGGCACTCGGCCACGGCGGCCTTGACCTCCGGGCGGATGGGGTCGATCATGCCCGCCAGACCGATGAAGCAGAGGTCCTGCTCCAGGTCCTCCGGCTCCTGCCGGTCGGGCAGTGCGTCGTACAGACGCTCCGCCGCCGCAAGGACCCGCAGGGCCTTGTCGGCCATGGCTTTGTTCTCCGCCAGGATGGCGGTGCGCTTTTCCTCAGTCAGGGGCAGGATCTGCCCGCTTTCCGTATAGCTGGTGCACCGGCGCAGCACCTCGTCCGGCGCGCCCTTGGTGTACTGGATAAAGCCGTTGTCCGTGCGGTGGATGGTAGACATCATCTTCCGGCCGGAGTCAAAGGGGGCCTCGCCGCAGCGGGGCTGGCGGCTCTCCAGCACAGGCTTCTTCAGCCCCTGGGCAGCGGCAAAGTTCACCAGCGCCGCCTCCGTAGGCTCGCCGATGGCGCCGTTCTCCTCCAGCGCGGCGTCGTTGCACAGCGCCATGGCTGTGGCCAGCAGCTCTGTGGGGCCGGTGTGCTCCACCACGGTCATCTTGTTCTGTGTCAGGGTGCCGGTCTTGTCGGAGCAGATGACCTGGGTGCAGCCCAGCGTCTCCACCGCCGTCAGCCGCCGGATCACGGCGTGCTGCTTGCTCATGTTGGTCACGCCGATGCTCAGCACCACCGTCACCACCGTGGCCAGCCCCTCCGGGATGGCCGCCACCGCCAGGGAAACGGCCACCATAAACGTGCTCAGCACGGTGTCCAGCGTGAACTCGCCGGCCACCACCAGGTCAAAGATAAAGATGAACACGCAGATGCCCAGCACCAGCTTGCTCATGGTCTTGCCCAGCTCGTTCAGCTTGCGCTGCAGGGGCGTCTGCTCCTGCTCCGTCTGGGCCAGCACACCGGCGATCTTGCCCATCTCCGTGTCCATGCCGGTGGCGGTGATGACTGCCTTGCCGCGGCCGTAGACCACCGTGCTGCCCATATAGCACATGTTTTTCCGGTCGCCCAGGGGAACATTGTCTCCGGTCAGCAGCCCCACCGCCTTGGTGACGGGGACGCTCTCGCCGGTCAGCGCCGCCTCCTCGATCTTCATGGAGGCGCTCTCCAGCAGCCGTCCGTCGGCGGGCACGGCGTCGCCGGCCTCCAGCAGCACCACGTCGCCGGGCACCAGCTGGCTGCTCTCAATGACCACCTGGTGGCCGTCCCGCAGCACCTTGCACTTGGCGGCGGTCATGGTCTGCAGGGCCTCGATGGCCGCCTCGGCCTTGCTCTCCTGCACCACGCCCAGCACCGCGTTCAGCAGCACCACCACCAGGATGATGAACACCTCGGTGAAGCTCTCGCCGCTGAGTGCGTTGGTCACGGCGGACACCGCCGCCGCTGCCATCAGGATCAGCAGCATGGGATCCTTCAGCTGTGTCAGGAACCGCTGCAGCAGGGAGGGCTTCTCCGCCTCCTTCAGCTTATTGGGGCCGTGCTTGGCCAGACGTTCAGCCGCCTCCGCCTCTGTCAGACCGGTGGGACAGGAGCCCAGCTCCTCCAGCACCTCCTGCGGACTGCGGTTGTATTCCTTTTCCATCGTCTATTACTCCTTTATATCATGGTTTTATAATTTGAAGCAAAAAAGCAGAACAAAAAGCGAAACAGAAAATGAACCAAAAGACAACAAAAAACTCATGCACGGACAGGCTATGTCTGTGCATGAGTCTCATTCTTTCAGGACACATCGGGCGCTGCCGCGCCGGGATGACGGTGTGCCACGCCGCGCCAAAACCGGCGCTGCGGAATTACTCCCTCATTCATTATGGGGTATTTTACCCGCTTTTTTGCCCGCTGTCAACCCCAAAAAGGGCGGTTTTTTACACCATTTCCGCAGCGCACAGGCCATCGAAATACTTGTACAGCGGCATCAGTGTCCGGAAGCCCTCAATGATATCCTGTGCCAGTTCCTGCGAGAACATACGCTCGTCCGGCGCGGCGTCATGTTGTAAATTGATAGACTTCTTGTTGTACCACGCCGCCAGCAGGGGAGAGGGGGCAGTCTTTTTCCTGGCATATTCCGGGCCTGAAAGCGTGAATTGCGCCTGTTTATTGAACCTTTTGACCAGCTTTTCCAGCACCTCGGGATGCTCGTCGACGGCCTTGCGGTACGCCTCCATCAGCGCCGCCTTCGGCGCCCAAAAGCCCATGCCGTAGCTGTAATAGTCCGGCCCGATCTCAAAGTAAAACGTGGGCCGCCCCGTCCAGTCCTCGCCGCCGGCGCGGACGCAGAACCACAGGTGGTCCTTGTACGGTCCATTCCCGTGCAGCCGTCGGGCATCCCGATAGATGCGGGAGAGCTTCAGCAGAAACGGCTCCTTGGGGAATGCCGCGTGCAGGGCTTCATACACCTGCTCGCCCAGCGCACGGGTGGGGGCCAGGAGATGTGCCTCATAGTCCTGCTTATGCGCCAGAAACCAGGAGCGTTCGTTGTTGAACCGAATGCCCCACAGAAAGTCCAGTGTCTCCTGTGTATAGCCTTCAAAAGCCATGCTATGTACTCCTTTTAATTAAAGCGCTCACATGAATTTGCACAGCAGAACGGGCAGCAGCAGCGCCGGCGTCATGTTCAGGATACGCAGCTTGGTGACGCCCAGCACGTTCAGAGTGATGCCGATGATCATCAGTGACCCGGTGACGGAGATCTCGGTGATGACCGCGTCGGTCAGCACCCCTGTCAGCAGGGAGGCCAGCAGCGTCATCACACCTTCCACCGTCAGCACCGACAATCCGGAAAAGACGATCCCGATGCCCATGGAGCTGGCAAAGGCCACGGATCCGGCAAAGTCGATGACAGGCTTGGCCAGCAGGATGCCGTGGTCGTTCTTCAGGCCACTGTCCAGTGAACCCATCACCGCCATAGCGCCCACGGCGAACACCAGCGAGCCGCTGACGAAGCCGTCGGTGATGGGACCCATTTTCCCGAATTTCTTTTGCAGCCAGTCGCCCGCCCGGGTGACGCCGTCCTCAATGTGCAGCAGCTCGCCGATGACGGCGCCGATGACCAGCGACAGTATGGGGATGAGCTGGTTGCTGCTGCCGATGGCGCCGGAGATGCCGATGCCCATGGACACCAGCGCCGTAGCGCCAAGCACCGTCTGCCGCATTTTTTCCGGCATGAGCTTGCCGCCGAAGGTGCCCAGCAGGCCGCCGACGACAATGGCTCCGCCGTTGACCAGTGCACCTGTCAATATCATGGTACAAGACCTCCATCTTCGATAATATCCCGCACCACCGTGCCGCCCATCATCAGGCCGGCCACAGAGGGTACCCACGCCACGCTGGCGGGAACGCTGCGCCGTCCGGGTGACGGCGCTTCCAGCTGCTGTGTCTCGTGGGGCAGCTCCGGGCTGAACACCACCTTCAGGTGGTGGATCCCCCGGGCGCGCAGCTCCTTCCGCATGACCCGGGCCAGCGGGCAGCCGCTGGTCTTGGAGATATCCGTGACCCGCAGCAGCTCAGGCTCCAGCTTGTTGCCGGTGCCCAGGGCCGACAGGATGGGGATGCCCCGCAGGCGGGCCTGCTGGATCAGGTCAAGCTTGCAGCTGACCAGGTCGATGCAGTCCACGATATAGTCGAATTTCCGGGAGAAAAATTCCTCCCGATGGGCGGCGTCATAGGTGGCGCAGATCGGGTATACCACCGTGTCCGGGTCGATGTCCCGCACACGTGCCGCCGCGACCTCCGCCTTGTACTGCCCCACGGTGGAGGTCAGGGCGCACAGCTGGCGGTTGATGTTGGATACGGATACCGTGTCCTGGTCCACCAGTGTCAACGTGCCAACGCCGCTGCGTGCCAGGCACTCAGCGGCGTAGCTGCCCACACCGCCCAGACCAAACACCGCCACATGGCTGCGGCGGAGCTTGTCCAAAGCGGGTGCGCCCAATATCATTTCTGTTCTGAGAAAACGCCCGTTCATAGACTCGAAGAAGGGGCAGTCATCAGCCCACGTGCTTCATGCCGTTCTCCTGCACCACCTCGGCGCTGTCCAGCAGACCGTCCAGCCAGGCCTCGGTGTCGGTGTTGCGCAGAGCGTTCTCGGCCTGTACCTGCCAGTAGGGCACATCGTCGCCCACAAAGTACATCACATGATAGCCCTTGTAGTTAGAGCTCTCACCGTATACGATGCCGGTGTCGCCGGACTGACGGCTCGCATCGAAGCACCAGTCGTTGAACTCGGTGACCATCTGGTTTTTGTAGATCTTGGTGTACAGACCGCCGTTGGTGTTGCTGCCGTCATCCGCACTGAGCTCGTTGGCCAGGGCCGCGAAGCTGTCCTCGGTGGCCTCGCCGGCCTTCCACTGGGCCAGCGCGTCCTCGGCTGCGGTCTTGGCCGCGTCCTTAGCCGCCTGCAGGTCGGCCTCATAGGTCTCGGCCTCGCTGTCCAGCGCGCTCTCGTCTACCTTGAACAGGATGTGGCGCACGTCCTTGGTGGCGTATTCCTGACGGCCCACGCTGCGGAACACGACCACATAGCAGTTGGAATCGCTGGCCACAACGGCGCTGTCGCCGGCCTTGCGCGCACTGTCAAATACCCAGTTGGCCACGTCACTGCCGTTGTTGCTGCCGGCATCGGTGCTGGTGTAGCTGGCGGACTCATAATCCTTGGCCACATCCTCCAGCGCCTCGCCACCCTGCACGCGCGCCAGCACAGCGGCGGCATCGCTCTCGGCCTTGGCCTTGGCGGCGGCGTTCTCCTCATCGGTGGGCTCCACGGTGTTGCCGTCGTCGTCCTTGGTGCTGTCGGCGGTACCCTTGAAGTACAGGGACTCATAGCTGGCCACGTTAAAGCTGCTCTTGTTGCCCTGATAGTAGGTCTCCAGGTCGCTGACGGTGTAGGTCAGCTCCTCGGCGTAGTGGCTCTGGTAATGGGTGGCCACGTCCACCAGCTGTACCATCTCCTTGAAGGTATCCACGGTCATGTTCTTGCCGTAGATCAGCTTCAGATACGTCTTCGTGGAGTAGCCGTTCTGCTTGGCGGCGGCGTTGAGCTCCTCCATAGTGGCATCCAGCTCCTCCTGAGTGTGCTCATCGGCGCCCATGCCGTTGGCCTCAGCCTCCTGGGCGGTCAGCACGTACATGGCCAGCTGCTTCACCGCGGTGTCGCGGACATACTGCTCCCATGTGACATCACCCTCGTCCTCGATACCCAGCGCGGTCTTCATGGTGTCGCTCACCACCTGCTGGTCCAGGGATTTGGACGTATCGATGCCGTAAAAGCTGGCATAGCCGCTCTTCAACAGACTGCTCTTCACGTTGGCGTAGAAATACTCCACCTGCCCGGCGGTATATTTCTCACCGTTGATGGTCACGGCGGTGGCGCTGCGCTGCAGCACGCCGGAGTTATACACCAGCAGTACCGCGGCCACGATCACGAACACGCCGGCGATCACGCCGTACAGGATATTGTTCTTGCGTGCCTTGGCCTTCTCCTCCGCCTCGCGGATCTTCTTGGGGTCGGTGACGCCCTGGGCCGCCAGATCCTGCCGGATCTTCTTTTCTCTTGATGCGCTCATTGAAATTCATTCCTCTCGATTTTGGGCGCAATACGCCCTTGTTTGGTAACATACTCGGTCATTATATCGTATACCGCACCTTTTCGCAAGAGGGAAACGCCTGGAATTTGTGAACATTTTACCGCGCTCACTAAGCACAAGACCCCCATTCCGTTTCGGAATGGGGGTCTTGTGCTCAGCGACAGGCAGCGGCCATGTTATAACCTGCACAACTCGCAGGTGGGTCGTCTCCGGCTGACTTTACTGCTTCCAGCATCCGCCCGCATACGGCAGGCGGGAGGCCTGCAAACCATCTGCCGATCCGACGTCCCGTATAACCAATGTCAGGATAAATAGAACCGCTGCCCATCGCTCATCTTTTCCGCCCTGCCTTCGTCAAATCGGCTCGACGTACAGAAAGTACGCCATCGCCGCTTTGCCATCGGCAGGACGAAAAATCCTGCCGAAGGAGTGGCGTGTATCTTTTTCGCTGCACCGCCGCGCCTCGCCTTGGCGAAAAATCCAGCCATTTTCCGGCGCAGCCGGCGGCGTCTCGCCATCAGCAGGACGAAAAATCCCGTCGAAAGATCACTCGTCCTCGTCGGCCAATATCTGCTCCATGAACAGGTCGTAGACTTTATCCAGCTCCTCGTCGCTGTCCAGGGTGCTCAGCAGCTCCTCGCCGTTTTCCATAACGGACTTCAGGATCACCAGGCCGTACTCCTCGGCGGCTTCCTCGTCGGCATCATCCTCCACCACGGGGAAGAACGCCATGTAGGTCTGGCCGTCCAGCTCCAGCGCGTCCACGTATTCCAGTTCAATGTCGTTGCCGTCCTCGTCGGTCAGGGTGATGAAGTTGGGGCCGAATTCCTCGCTCATGGGAGAGTCCTCCTTTGTCTTTATATCCATAGTATACCCGAAAGCTGGAGAAAACGCAAGTGGAAGCGTTCGGCAGTTTCTGCCATCTGTCGGACTGAAAATCGGTGGAATAGGGGAAAATAACGGGAATTGAGCAGCCGAACGGGCTGATTTTTGCAAAAAATCCTCTTTTTTGCATTTGACAAGTATGGTAGAATGTTCCTTATAGTGGATTGGTATGTGAATTTTGACCCCGGAACGAAAAGAATACACAGGAACATCAATAAAGAAAGGAAGGTGCCCTGTCTTGAGTGAGAACAAGCGCAGACGGTCGTCGTCCACCGGCTTTTGGGGACGCATCCGGCAGAGCGCCCGGCACATAGAAAACGAGGCAAAGGAGGGTGCGCGCCGGGTAGAGCACAGTGCCGCCGAGGGTGCGCGGCGCGTGCAGCATGACGCGCAGGAGCGTGTGCGGAACATGACCCCTAAGCAGAAGAACGGCTGGAAGAAGGCCGGACGCATCATCGGCACGCTGCTGCTGGTGTTCGTGCTTACGGCGTCCATCTTCGCCGGTATCTTCATGGCGTACATCAACAGCGCCATGCGCGGCAAGGTGGAGGTCTATCTGGACGAATTCGAGACCCAGGTCTCCACCGAGCTGTATTACCAGGACCCCGACACCCAGGAGTGGGTCATGTACCAGACGCTGTACATGGACGAAAACCGCATCTGGGTGGACCTGGAGAACATTCCCAAGTACCTTCAGGATGCAGCGGTGGCCATCGAGGACAAGCGGTTTGAGAAGCACCACGGCGTGGACTGGAAGGGTACCACCCGCGCCATTCTGTACACCCTGTTCGGCAAGAACGTGCAGGGCGGCTCCACCATCACCCAGCAGCTGGTGAAGAACGTCACCGGCGACAATCAGGTGACGGTCAAGCGCAAGATCACGGAGATCTACCGCGCACTGGAGCTGGAAAAGCGCTACGAGAAGGACGAGATCCTTGAAGCCTACCTGAACGAGGTCTACTTCGGCCAGCGCTGCTCCGGCGTGATGACGGCGGCGCGGGTGTATTTTGGCAAGGACGTGTCCGAGCTGACGCTGGCCGAGTGTGCCAGCATGATGGGCATCACCAACAACCCCTCCATGTACGATCCCTTCATCAGCTCCTGGACCCGCGAGAACAACCGGGAGCGCCAGCTGACCATCCTCAGCGAGATGCTCTCTCAGGGCAAGATCGACCAGGAAGAGTATGACGCCGCCGTGGCCGAGGATATCCAGTTTGCCAACGGCTTCACCATCTCCGGCAAGTATGTGGGCAGCGACGGTACCGGCACCGAGCCGGACACGGAGGATACCACCGATACCAGCGACGATACCGCCTCCCCGGCGGATGACAGCACCCCCACCATCAAGGGCAGCAACTCCTGGTTCACCGATGCCATGATCACCGATGTGGCCGAGGCACTGGTGGAGAAGCTGGGCATCACCGAAAAGGTCAACAGCGAGGGCAAGAAGGTCTCCGCCTACGACCAGGCCATCAACATGGTCTACAGCCGGGGCTATAAGATCTACACCACCCAGAACCCCAAGTACCAGAAGATCGCCGAGGATGTGTGCTATGATCTGGCCAACATCCCCTACACCAGCAGCTATACCAACGCCGCCGGTGAGCAGGTGGAGGATCAGCTGCAGATCGCCCTGACCATCGTGGACCCCACCAACGGCTATGTGGTGGCTATGATCGGCGGTGCCGGCGAGAAGGTAGTGGACCGCGGCTGGAACTGGGCTGTGAACGCCCGGCAGTGCGGTTCTGCCATCAAGCCTGTGTCCACCTACGCCCCGGCACTGGACGACGGCACCATCAACGGCGCGTCGGTCATCGACGACTATCCCATGCTGCTCAACGGCGAGGTCTGGCCCCGCAACGCCAACTGGCGCTATCAGGGCCTGACGGCGCTGCATACCGCCATCGCCCAGTCCCTGAATACCTGTGCCGTGCGGACGAACCTGGCCTACGGCGTCAGCAATTCCTATGACTTCCTGGTGGACAAGCTGGGCTTCGAGAACCTGACCTATACCGACTCTCAGCAGGTGGGCAATATGGCCCTGGGCGGCTTTGAAAAGGGCGTCACCACCGAGGAGATGGCCGCGGCCTACGCCGCCTTCATTAACGAGGGCGTGTACACCAAGCCCCGCACCTTCATCCGTGTGGAGGACGCTAACGGCAACGTGGTGCTGGAGAACGAGGCCCAGTCCACTGTGGCTATGAAGAACACCACGGCGGCGATCATCAACCATCTGCTGCAGGAGGCTGCTCTGAACGGTACCGGCTATGAGGCACAGTTCAGCGGTATGCACATCGCCGGCAAGACCGGTTCTACCAACAGCAACAAGGACCGTTACTTCGTGGGCTACACGCCCTATTACAGCTGCGCCGTCTGGGCCGGCTATGAGCACAACCAGCGCATCGTGGCCAGCGGCAACCCCTGCTCCGCTGTGTTCCGCAAGGTCATGAGCGCCATCCACGCGGACCTGGCCGACAAGGACTTCTTCTCCTGCTCCGGCCTGACCAGCGTGGCCGTCTGCGCCGACAGCGGTATGCTGGCGTCGGAGAACTGTGCCCTGGACGTTCGCGGCAGCCGCGTCTACACGGCCCTGGTGGCGGCGGATAACGCCCCCACCGCCGTCTGCACCATGCACACCGCCCCCACCTACACCGTCAACATGGCGGACAGCGACGGCAACGTGACCACCGTTACCGGCTCCGTGCTGAACTACCAGCGTGAGCTGATCGAGGGCCACGACGAGATCGTGGTGGAGGACGCCTTTATGATGCTGGGCGGCTGGAACGGCTTTTTTGGCGACGAGGCGGACGACGACTTCAATATGCCGGACGGCGACCACGATGATACCACAGATCCGAATAACAGACCGGAAACGGATCCCAACGCCGGAATAGGCGGGTTCCTCGGCGGTTGATCGTGTACAAACAAAAAAGGAGACGGCCTTTGCCGTCTCCTTTTTGTATCGTAAGAATAGCCGCACCAAAAGAAAAGAGACATCCGAAAGGATGTCTCTTTTCTTTTGGTGCGAGTGGTGATACAGCATTTTTCAAAAAACACAGTAATATCAATGGTTTTAGGACACCCGAACAGCGAAATTACTTGTATTCCGCCCTCTTGAAACAGTCAATTTCAGCAGCTATTGCTCGGTTCATCTCCCGGTAAGGAGACGACATCCTTGCAATAATCAGTACATAGCGCGTCTGTTACCCAAAGTGGCGCTTGGGTCGGCAGGCGCGCTATTTTTATGCCCAGATGCGGGCGAAGGAGGTGTTATTGTGAAAGCATATGGGAAGTCATGGGGCTACAACGTATATGACTGCCGGTACTGCCTGTACCGAAAAGGGAAGCTAAAGGGCTGCGTCTACCCGGACGGCTGCTGCTGTCCCGTCCCGCAAAAGCCCGCAAGACGGAACGGCATAGAACAAGTTTACGAAGCAAATGCGGACAATGCCGCTCCCGTTTCGGAGTGCGAGGGCTGTCCCTACGGAAGGGCTGCCCCCTGCATCGGATGGTGTACCAAAGAGGTCATGCGCGCCGCAGGGCTTCCAAAGGAGCGTGACAGAAGCCATGTATGACTATTTCTACGGCGCGGAAGCGGAACAGTTCTCCTTCTACCGCATCCCCAAGGTGCTGTTCACGGAGGAACGGTTCAGAAGCGTTTCCGCAGAAGCCAAGGTGCTCTACGGTCTGCTCCTTGACCGTATGAGCCTGAGCTGCAAGAACGGCTGGCTGGATAAAGAAGGACGTGTGTATATCATCTTCACCATCGAGGAGGTCATGACCGCCCTGGGCTGCGCCGACCAAAAGGCCGGAAAGCTGCTGCATGAGCTGGAGAGCAAATGCCGCCTCATCGAGCGCAAGAGGCAGGGGCTGGGCAAGCCCAACCTCATCTACGTCAAGAACTTTGTGGATAACCATGTGGATAACACATCGGGCAGTACCACACCCTCCCCGAAATCACGATTCCAGAACCGTGAAAATCACGATTCAGGAGAAGTGAAAATCACGGATCAGGAATCGTTAAAATCACGATCTAATAATACTGATAAGAATGATACTGATTTTAGTGATACGGATTCCTTTCCCTTCACTTCGTTCAGGAGGGATCACGGGCGGGAAGCGAAAGGAAACGAAGCGGCTCTGAGAGAGCGGTACAGAGAGCTTATTGCGGAGAACATCGCCTACGACGCACTCCTGACAGACTATCCATACGAGCAGGACACGCTGGAAGAAATCCTGGAGCTGCTGGTGGATGTGGTCTGTACGACGAAAAGCTCCGTCCGCATTTCCGGCGACGATAAGCCCGCCGAGGTGGTCAGGAGCCAGTTTTTGAAGCTGAACAGCGAGCACATCCGCTTTGTGGTGGGCGGGCTGAAGGAAAACACCACCCGCATCCGCAATATGCGCCAGTATCTTTTAGCCACGCTGTATAACGCCCCTCTGACCATCGGGAACTACTACCGAAGCCTTGTCAGTCACGATATGTCGGAGGGATTCATCTGAGCCGCAGGTCAGCGCCTGCGGCTTTGGCATTTTCAGGAGGTGATGCGACCGTGCCGAAACAGAAACCCAACGAACAGGTACAGCAGATACCGCTTTCAGAGATTCGTCCCTTCAAGAACCACCCCTTCAAGGTGACGGACGACGAGCTCATGCAGCAGACCATCGACAGCATCATGCAGGTGGGCGTTCTCAACCCCGCCATCATCCGCCCCGCACCGGAGGGCGGATACGAGATGGTAGCCGGACACAGGCGGCTCCATGCCGCAGACCTTGCGGGGCTGAAAACCATACCGGCCATCGTCCGCAATCTTGACGATGACGAGGCGGTGATCCTCATGGTGGACAGCAATTTGCAGCGGGAAACCATCAGTCCCATGGAGCGGGCGCAGGCATACAAAATGAAGCTGGAAGCGTTGAAGCATCAGGGAAAGAGGGTGGATTTGGAGGGAAAATCAACTTCCCGACAACTCGTCGGGAAGTTGGAAACAGCAGATAAAGTAGGCGAATTAGCTGGCGATAGCGGTCGCCAAGTGCAACGCTATATCCGTCTCACCGAGCTTCTGCCGGAGGTACAGAAAAAGGTGGACAGCAAGGAGATCGCGTTCAGCCCCGCCGTGGAGCTGTCGTATCTCACCCGTGACGAGCAGAAGCAGTTTCTGGACGCAATGGACTATTCCCAGAACACGCCCTCGCTTTCCCAGGCACAGCGGCTCAAGAAGCTCAGCCGGGAGGGAAAATGCACGCAGGAGGCCATGCGCTCCATCATGTCCGAGGAAAAGAAGGAGGAACAGGAGCGCATCACGCTGAGCAGCGATACACTCCGCAAATACTTTCCCCGAAGCTACACGCCCCTGCAAATGCAGCAAACCATCATCAAGCTGCTGGAGCAGTGGCAGAAAAAACAGCAGCGCCAAAACGAGCGCTGAGAAAGGCAGGTTTATCCATGAACGTAACCATCAACATCTACGGCGACGTACACATCCATTGCGACTGCTGCGACGAACGCGGCGTATATGACGACGACCTTGAGAAAAGCCCCGAAGCCCCATATGAAGATGCACCCGATACGGAGGATGACAGCGAAGAAATCGAGCTGTCCATTGCGGAAGCGGAAGCTGTGGTCAAGGCAGTGGCGGAGCTGCTCTTTCCCTTTCTTCCGGCTGAAATTGACGAGGGAGGCGGCGCGCATGAAGGAATTTGACGTGACCATCACCGAAACGCTGAAGCTCACCGTGTCCGTGGAGGCTTCTTCCAAAGAGGAAGCCCAACAGATGGTAAGCGACCAGTGGCACGCCGGGGATCATATTCTGGATGCGGACAATTTCGTGGAGGTGGAGTTTGAGAGCAATGACGGCAAGGAAATCTCCGCCGAAAGAGCGCCGGACGATACCATCGAGGTGCTCATGGTGGAGCCGGGACAGTACCCGCGCGTGGAGCGCATCGGCTCCGACCTTGCCTCCTTGCAGAAGGCGGTGGACGGCTATATCGAAGCGATTTACCCATATGACGACCCCGTGGCGCTGATCTGCGGGGAGGAAGCCAAGCTGGAGGGCAAGCCCCTGAACCGCGCCCTGCGGGACGGGGACGGCGATATCTACGATATTGTGGCCGGTAAATTCTTCATCTGCGGTCTGGGGGATGAGAACTTTGCATCTCTGCCGAATGAGCTGCAACAGAAATACGAGGAAAAGTTCCGTCAGCCGGAAGCCTTTTTGAAGATGGGCAGCAAGATTATGGCGATCCCTACCGAGCCAGCCAAGGCTGCGGGCAAGGGCAAGACCGCTCCGGTGACAGAGCGATGATACCATCACTCCCAATGCGAACGGAAGGAGGAAAAACTCATGCAGGAAGAAATTGAAAACAGAACTGTCACTCTGATCATCTCCGCCGTCAAGCTGACCGCACGGGAGCTGAAGGCCGGGATGGATAAATATCTTTCCGAAAAGAAGAGCAAAGCCATGGAAAAGGCGCGTGCCGCGCCTGAAAAGCCCAGCGGCAAGCAGACGGTGAAGCAGCTCATAGGGCAGAATCAGGGTGTATCCAACATTGAGATCACCAACAGCAATATCAAAGGCTTTGAGCGCATAGCCCGGAAATACGGCGTGGATTTTGCCGTTAAGAAAGACCGCAGCGTTTCACCGCCGAAATACTTTGTGTTCTTTAAGGCGAGGGACGCGGACGCACTGACGGCGGCGTTCAAGGAATACACGGCATATGAGCTTAAACGCGCCGCCAAAGCGCAGAACCGTCCCTCCGTGCTGGCGCATCTGCAAGCACTCAAGGCGAAGGTTCAGGCCATTACGCCGGGTAAATCCCGAAATCAGAACAGGGGCATCACGATATGAAGAAACCTCTGAATATCAAGAAGTTCCTGCTGCCCAATATCCCGTATGTCTTTATCGCCCTCTTTGCCACCAAGCTGGGGCAGGCGTGGCGGCTTGCCCCCGGCATGGATTTCTCGGGGAAGGCGCTGCACCTCATGGAGGGATTCGCCACTGCTTTTTCCTCATTAGTACCCAGCTTCCACCCCATCGACCTGTGCGTGGGCGTCGCTGCCGCTCTGCTCATTCGGCTTATCGTGTACGTCAAGGGCAAAAACGCCAAGAAATTCCGCAAGAATCTGGAATACGGCTCTGCCCGTTGGGGCAAGCCCGAGGATATCGCCCCTTACGTCGATCCGAAGTTTGAGAACAACGTCATTCTCACCCAGACCGAGCGGCTCATGATGTCCAACCGCCCCAAAGACCCCAAGACGGCGCGGAACAAAAACGTGCTGGTGGTGGGCGGCTCCGGCAGCGGCAAGACGAGGTTTTTCATTAAGCCAAATCTCATGCAATTACACAGTTCATACGTTGTGACCGACCCGAAGGGCAGCATCGCCGTGGAGTGCGGAAAGCTCATGCTCCGTAATGGCTACAAGGTGAAGATATTCAATTCCATCAACTTCAAGAAGTCCCACCATTACAACCCTTTTGCGTATATCCACAGCGAGAAGGATATTTTGAAGCTGGTCACGACCCTCATCGCCAACACCAAGGGGGACGGTAAATCCGGAGACGACTTCTGGCAGAAGGCCGAGACGCTGCTCTACACGGCGCTCATCGGCTATATCCACTACGAAGCCCCCGAGGAGGAACAGAACTTCGCCACGCTCATCGAGTTCATCAACGCCATGGAGGTGCGCGAGGACGATGAGACCTTTGAGAACAACGTGGATCTGGCATTTAAGGAGCTGGCGCAGCGGGAGCCGAATCACTTCGCCGTGCGGCAATATAAAAAATACAAATTAGCGGCGGGCAAAACAGCTAAGTCGATCAATATTTCCTGCGGCGCGCGCCTTGCGCCCTTCGATATCCAGGAGCTGCGGGAGATCACCATGTACGACGAGCTGGAGCTGGATACCCTGGGCGACCGGAAAACGGCGCTGTTTCTCATCATGAGCGACACCGACAGCACCTTCAATTTCCTCATTTCCATGATTTACAGCCAGTTATTCAACCTGCTGTGCGAAAAGGCCGACGACGTGTACGGCGGAAGGCTCCCCGTCCATGTGCGCTGCCTCATCGATGAGTGCGCCAACATCGGGCAGATACCGAACCTGGAAAAGCTCATGGCTACCATCCGCAGCCGCGAGATCTCCGCCTGTCTGGTGCTGCAAGCCCAAAGCCAGCTAAAGGCTTTGTACAAGGACAACGCCGACACCATCATCGGCAACTGCGACAGCTCCATCTTTTTGGGCGGCAAGGAGCCCGGTACGCTGAAGGAGCTGAATCAGGCGCTGGGGAAAGAGACCATCGACACCTTCAACACCGGCGAGAGCCGTGGACGGGAGGTGTCCCACAGCCTGAACTATCAGAAGCTGGGAAAAGACCTTGCCACGATAGACGAGCTGGCGGTGCTGGACGGCGGCAAGTGCATCTTGCAGCTTCGGGGCGTGCGCCCCTTCCTCTCGGATAAGTACGACATCACCCGTCACCCCAATTATAAGTATCTGTCGGACGCAAACCCAAGGAACACCTTTGATATCGAGAAATACCTCTCCACAAGGCTGGTGCCGAAAGCGGATGAGGTCTACGAGGTGTTCGACGCGGGCCGCGTCTGAGCGCACAAGCCCGCCGCCCTCATGCGGCGGCTTTTCATATAGATACGGATGAGAAAAGACGCTTCCTCGCTTGCAGGGTCGGAACGAATCCACGAACTAAAATTTGAAAGGAGAAGCCGGAATCGGGGCTGCATTGCAGCTTTCGCTCCGGCTCCTGCTGTATCTGCGAGATTTCAACACAACCAACACCCAATGATTCCGGCAACACAAATATGGAATTTTTCAACTCTGCTGTCGGCGTTCTCCAGACCCTCGTCATCGCCCTCGGTGCCGGCCTCGGCATCTGGGGAGCCATCAACCTGCTGGAAGGCTACGGAAACGACAACCCCGGCGCTAAATCGCAGGGCATGAAGCAGCTCATGGCGGGCGGCGGCGTGGCGCTCATCGGCGTCATTCTCGTTCCCCTGCTCTCCGGCCTGTTCGGTTAATCGCACGCACGAATCCTTCGCAGCGTCCGCCCCTCGGGGCGGGCGCTGCGGGAAAGGAGGGTAAAGCCCATTGGATTTGATATGGCAGAAATTCACCGAATGGCTGAAGGAGCTGCTGGTCAGCGGCATCATGGACAACGTGAACGGACTGTTTGACAACGTGAACAGCCGCGTGGCGGGCATCGCCGGACAGGTGGGCGCTACGCCCCAGGGCTGGAACAGCGGCGTCTACGGCATGATCCGAACGCTGTCGGACAATGTGATTTTGCCCATCGCGGGCGTTGTCCTGGCCTTTGTCATGACGCTGGAGCTGATTCAGCTCATTACGGAAAAGAACAACATGCACGACGTGGACACATGGATGTTCTTCAAATGGATATTTAAGACCGCCTGCGCCGTGCTCATCGTCACCAACACATGGAACATCGTCATGGGCGTGTTCGAAGCGGCTCAGAGCGTTGTCAACAGCGCATCGGGCATCATCATATCGGACACGTCCCTGACGTTCAACGAGCATATCGCGGGATTTGAAGCAAAGCTCCTGGATATGGAGGTCTGGTCGCTGCTGGGGCTGTGGCTGGAGTCCGTGGTCGTGCATCTTTCCATGTGGGCGCTGACCATCTGCATTTTCATCATCTGCTACGGCAGAATGATCGAGATATACTGCGTGACCTCCATCGCGCCCATCCCCATGGCGACCATGGCCAACCGGGAATGGGGGCAGATGGGCCAGAATTACCTCAGAAGCCTGCTGGCGCTGGGGTTTCAGGGCTTCCTCATCATCGTCTGCGTGGCGATTTACGCGGTGCTGATCCAGAACATCGTGGTGGAGAGCAGCGTCTCGGCAGCCATATGGACGTGCATGGGGTACACGGTGCTGCTGTGCTTCACGCTGTTTAAGACAAGCTCCCTTGCCAGGAGCCTGTTCCACGCCCACTGACGGAGGTGATGAAATTTGGCATACGTTCCCGTACCCAAGGACTTGAACGCGGTGAAAACCAAGGTCATGTTCAATTTAACAAAGCGGCAGATTCTGTGCTTCGGCGGCGGCGCGCTCATCGGCGTACCGCTTTTCTTTCTGCTCAAGGGGCATATCGGCAGCAGCGCGGCGGCTCTTTGCATGATGCTGGTCATGCTGCCCTTCTTCCTGCTGGCCATGTACGAAAAGAACGGTCAGCCGCCGGAGAAGCTCATCCGCAACATCGTGCAGGTGTGCTTCCTGCGCCCCAAACAGCGCCCGTACAGGACGAACAATTTTTACGACGTGCTGAACCGGCAGGATATTTTGGATAAGGAGGTCTACGCGATTGTCCACAAACAAAACCCCCGCAAGAAAGCTCACACGAGCCGAGCGAAAGCAGATCGACGCGGCGATTGCAAGAGCCAAGCGTCAGGATAAGCGAAAGAAGTCCGCCCAGGACAGCATCCCCTTTCAGCGGATGTACCCCGACGGCGTGTGCCGCGTGACGGACAATTACTACACGAAAACCGTGCAGTTTCAGGATATCAACTACCAGCTCAACCAGAACGAGGACAAGACCGCCATTTTTGACGGCTGGTGCGACTTCCTCAACTATTTTGATTCCTCCATCCGCTTCCAGCTCTCCTTCATCAACCTCTCCGCCACGCGGGATACCTACGCCCGGCGCATCGCCATCCCCTTGCAGGGCGACTGCTTCGACAAGCTCCGCACCGAGTACACCGGGATGCTGCAAAGCCAGCTTGCCCGCGGCAACAACGGGCTTATTAAGACCAAGTACCTGACCTTCGGCGTGGAGGCGGACAGCCTGAAAGCCGCAAAGCCCCGATTGGAGCGCATCGAGACGGATATCCTCAACAACTTCCGCCGTCTGGGCGTGCAGGCGGAAGCCCTGAACGGGATGGAGCGCCTGCGCCTGCTGCACGGGATGCTCCACATGGACGAGCCGCAGCCCTTCCGCTTTTCGTGGGACTGGCTGGCTCCCTCCGGGCTGTCGGTGAAAGACTTCATCGCGCCCAGTGCCTTCGAGTTCAAGACCGGCAGCAGCTTCGGCGTGGGCAGCAAGACCGGCTGTGTATCCTTCTTGCAGATTTTAGCGCCGGAGCTCAACGACCGGATGCTGGCGGATTTTCTGGATATGGAAAGCTCCCTTATCGTCAGTATGCACGTCCGGTCCGTGGATCAGGTGAAGGCCATCAAGACCATCAAGCGCAAGATCACCGACTTGCAGAAGATGACCATCGAGGAGCAGAAAAAGGCGGTGCGCTCCGGCTACGATATGGATATTATCCCCTCCGACCTTGCCACCTACGGCACGGAGGCGAAAAAGCTCTTGCAGGAGCTGCAAAGCCGCAACGAGCGTATGTTCCTTTTGACCTTCCTTGTGGTGAACGTGGCGGACAACAGGCAGCGCCTCGGCAACAACGTCTTTCAGGCGGGCTCCATCGCCCAGAAGTACAACTGCCAGCTCACACGGCTGGACTTCCAGCAGGAGGAGGGCTTCATGTCCGCGCTTCCGCTGGGGTATAACCAGATCGAGATCCAGCGGGGGCTGACCACCTCCAGCGTGGCGATTTTCGTGCCGTTTACCACCCAGGAGCTGTTTCAGGACGGCAAGGAAGCCCTGTACTGCGGGCTGAACGCCCTTTCCAACAACCTCATCATGGTAGACAGAAAGCTGCTGAAAAACCCCAACGGGCTGATCTTGGGTACGCCCGGCAGCGGCAAGTCCTTCTCCGCCAAGCGGGAGATCGCCAACGTGTTCCTCGTCACAAACGACGATATCATCATCTGCGACCCGGAGGCGGAGTACGGGCCGCTGGTGGAGCACCTGCACGGGCAGGTGGTGAAGATCTCGCCCACCTCCACCGACTACCTGAACCCCATGGATTTGAACCTGAATTACAGCGACGATGAAAACCCGCTGAGCCTGAAATCCGACTTCATCCTGTCCCTGTGCGAGCTGATCGTGGGCGGCAAGGACGGCCTTATGCCGGTGGAAAAGACCATCATCGACCGCTGTGTGCGCTCTGTTTACCGGGAGTACCTGAGCGACCCCCGCCCGGAGAAGATGCCGATTTTGGAGGACTTGTACAACGAGCTTCGCAGGCAGGACGAGAAGGAGGCGCAGTATATCGCCACGGCGCTGGAAATCTACGTCACCGGCTCCCTCAACGTGTTCAACCACCGCAGCAACGTGAATATCGAAAACCGCGTGGTCAGCTTCGATATCAAGGAGCTGGGAAAGCAGCTCAAAAAGATCGGGATGCTGGTGGTGCAGGACGCGGTGTGGAACCGCGTCACGATCAACCGGGAGCAGCGCAAGTCCACCCGCTACTATATCGACGAAATGCACCTTCTTTTGAAGGAGGAGCAGACCGCCGCCTATACGGTGGAGATATGGAAGCGATTCCGCAAGTGGGGCGGCGTTCCCACGGGCATCACCCAGAACGTCAAAGACCTGCTCTCCAGCCGTGAGGTGGAGAACATCTTTGAAAACTCCGACTATGTGTATATGCTCAACCAGGCTTCCGGCGACCGGCAGATTCTGGCGAAGCAGCTCAACATCTCGCCCCACCAGCTCTCGTATGTGACCCAATCCGCCGAGGGCGAGGGGCTTTTGTTCTACGGCAGCGTGATCCTGCCCTTCGTAGACCGCTTCCCCAAGGATACGGAGCTGTACAAAATCATCACGACCAAGCTCTCGGAGCAGGTGCGGTCAGAATAGAGACGAGAAAGGATGTGCGAATATGAATAGCAACCTGATGATCTTTGAAAACCCGGAGTTCGGAGCTGTACGCAGCATCCTAATCGACGGCGACCCGTGGTTTGTCGGTAAAGACGTGGCTTCCAGCCTTGGTTACAGCAACCACCGAAAAGCCTTGCTCGACCATGTTGATGTTGAGGATAAATTGGATGGGGTAACGATTCGTGACCCCATCGGCAGAGGTCAGAAACCTATCCTTATTAGCGAATCCGGCCTTTACAGTCTCATCCTCTCCAGCAAGCTGGAGCGCGCAAAGAAGTTCAAGCGCTGGGTGACGGCCGAGGTGCTGCCCTCCATCCGCAAGCACGGCGCGTATATGACGGATGCACTCCTCACCCGGATGGATGAGCACCCCGAGCTGATCTCGGAGTATATCGGCAAGCTCCGTGCGGAAAACGCAAAGGCGAACGCCGCGCGGGAGGCGCTGAAAAAGGCGGAGGCCGAGAACGCGCGGCTGGCTCCGAAGGCCAGCTACTACGATTCCTTTGTGGGCGTTGAGAGCCTGACCTGTCTCCGCTATACCGCCAAGGAGCTGGGCGTTCCGCAGAAAAAATTTATCGGCTACCTGCTGGAAAAGGGGTATGTGTTCAGAGACCGTCACCGCAGCGACCGTGTATTTGTCAGAGCCGGCAAGCGCAACGACCCGCTGTTTGTGACCAGGGATTTCTACCTTCCCAACGGCACAAAAAGCGAATACACCCTCGTCACGCCTGCCGGAAAGGCGCATTTTCTGAAAATTGCGGAGAAAATCCGCGTCTGGCAGCCCCGTGAAGTAACAGAGGGCAAAGACGTCAGCGAACAGGCCGTCTTTGCCGCGTGCGTATGACGATCCAATCCCCACAGAATCGAGGTGATGAATATGGCAAAACGCTCACCAAGGCTGATTTTCACCGAGGAAGAACGCGCCCTGCCGGAGCTGGAACGCGTCGTCCGCAGGGCGGACAGGGCGGCGGATAAGCTGGAAAAGGCCGAAGCGAAAATTCCCAAGAAAACCGTTAAGGTCAAAAAGCGCGTTGTGGACAGTGAGAGCGGCAAGGTCACAACGCGCCTTTTCTTTGAGGAGGCGGACAAAAAGCGTCCGCCTTCCAAGCTGGCGCACGCCGCAAGGAAAGCGCCGCTGGATACCGTCCGCAGCGCAGTCCACCGCAAGCTCCGGGAGGAGGGCGACGACAACCCCGGCACGGAGGCGGCGAACACCCTGACCGAGACGGCGGAGCGCACCTGGCGCATTGCGGAATCGGCGCACCGCTCCCATGCGGAAAAGCCCTACCGCAAAGCGGACAAGGCGGAAGACGCCGCAGACAAAGCCAATCTCAAGGCGCTGAACAAACAATACGAGCAGGAATACGGCAGGGCTTCCAACCCTTATTCCCGCTGGCAGCAGAAGCAGGCCATTAAAAAGGAATACGCCGCCGCAAAAGCGGGGAACGGCGCGAGGAATACCGTCAAAGCGTCCGAGACCACCGCGAAGGCGGCAAAGCGCGCCGCCGAGGGGAGCAAAAAGGCCGGCAGCTTTTTTGTCCGGCACAAGAAGGGCTTCCTCATCGCGGGCGGTATCGCCGCCGCGATACTGCTGCTCATGACCTGCATTTCCTCCTGCTCCACGCTGTTTCAGGGAGGAATATCCGGTGTTGCATCCTCCACCTATCCGCTGGAGGATGCGGATATGCTGGCAGCGGAAGCCGCCTACTGCGCCATGGAGGACGAGCTGCGGGAATACCTGAACAGCTACGAACGCACCCACGATTACGACGAGTACCACTTCGACTTGGACGAGATTGAGCACGACCCCTATGTGCTCATTTCCATGATTACCGCCCTCAAGGGCGGAGAATGGACGATTGACGAAATAGGCGGGATTCTGGAGACGCTGTTTGAAAAGCAGTATATCTTAACGGAAACCGTCGCCACGGAAACCAGATACCGCACCGAAACGCATATCGGCTACTACACCGACGAAAACGGCAATCTGCAAAGCTACGAGTACGAGGCGGAGGTTCCCTACACCTACTATATCTGCCATGTGGAGCTGGAAAATTTCAACCTCTCCCATGTGCCGGTGCATATCATGTCCCACGATCAGCTCTCCATGTACGCCGTGTATATGAGCGTGCTGGGCAACCGCCCCGACCTGTTCCCCGGCTCCCCGTATGTGAACCGGTACTACCACACCCAGTATGAGAAGTACGAGATACCCCCGGAAGTGCTGGCGGATGAACAGTTCGCCGCCATCATCAAGGAAGCGGAGAAGTATCTGGGCTACCCCTACGTCTGGGGCGGCAGCACGCCCGCCACCTCCTTCGACTGCTCCGGCTTCGTTTCGTATGTCTACAACCACTGCGGCCTGCATTGGAGCTTCGGCAGGCTGGGCGCGGAGGGGCTGCGGGGTATGTGCACCTATGTTTCCCCGGAAAGCGCCCGTCCCGGCGACCTTATATTCTTTGAAAAAACCTATGACACCGCAGGCGCGTCCCATGTGGGCATCTATGTGGGCAATAACAGGATGCTCCACTGCGGCGACCCCATTCACTACGCTTCCATCGACACGAGCTACTGGCGAAGCCATTTTCTCCAGTTTGGCAGATTACCTTAACAACAACCATATCAACGCAAAAAGGAGGATGTTATGAACCCGCGACTTGAAAAGCTGCGCCAGGAGCGCGAGAAGCTGGCGGAAAAGCTCACATCGCTGACCGCACGGCTCAAAGCCCTGGACGAGCAGATTCTGAAGCTGGAAAACACGGATATTGTGGGCATCGTCCGCGAGAACGGGCTGACCATCGAGCAACTGGCGGCGCTGATGGAGATGCTGGAAAAGCGTCCCACGGCGGCGCTGCCCGACGAATACAGAAAAACGGAGGAATTTACGGATGAAGAATAAATGGAGATTTTTTGCCGTGATAATGGCCGTCGTGCTCTGCATGACGGTCTTTTCCGTTACGGCCTATGCAGGCGGCGATATGGTCGATTCGACAATGGGCGACCCGACCATGGAAACCCCAACTGCAATTACACAGCCGGAGAATACGAATACCGGTGAGCAGACCCCAAACGGACAGACACTGACCGTGCTTGTGACCGAAAATGCGGACGGAAGCCATACCGTGACCATCGGGGATCGGAGCTGGACACTTCCCGCCAAACGGGAGCAGTCCGGAAAGGTGGTCAACGTCCGCACCTATTTGAACCTGCGCACCGGCCCCGGCACGGATTACACCGTGGTCGGGCGTCTGCTCAACGGCGCGGAGGTGAAGGTGCTGGAGGAAAGCAACGGCTGGTACAAGGTGGTCGTGCCGGAGCAGACCGGCTATGTATACGGCAAATACCTTGAGGTTCTCAACACATCTGCGGGAGGCTATGAGAACGACACGGATACTGCGGGACTGCTGGAGCTGCTGCTGCAATATTACGCCGCTGTCGGAGGTTCCGCGCCCCTGACCCCGGAGGGCAACCTGACGCTTATGGACGACATCGGCTCCGCTTTCGGCGCAGGCAAGCAGTTCATCACCGTGACGACCAAGGGCGGCAATACCTTTTATCTCATCATCGACCGGGACGATAAGGGCAATGAGAACGTCCATTTCCTGAATCTTGTGGACGAGGCCGACCTGCTGGCGCTGACCAAGGACGGCGAGAGCATCGTCCCCGCCTGCTCCTGCACGGACAAATGCGCCGTGGGCAAGATCAACACGGGCTGCAAGGTGTGCAGAACCAATATGAGCGAGTGCGCGGGCAAGGAAGTGACGGAACCCACGCCACAGCCCGCCGAGCCTGCGGAGACCGCGCCCGAAAAGAGTACCGGCGGCGCGGGGCTCATAGTGGTCGTCCTCCTGCTTCTGCTGGGCGGCGGCGGTGCGCTGTACTGGTTCAAGCTCCGCAAGCCCAAGGCCGACACCCGTGGGGCGGACGATCTGGACGATTACGACTACGGCGAGGACGAGGAAGATGAGGATTACGAGTTTGAAGATGAAAACACTGCTGACAGTGAGGAGGACAAAAACCAATGATGAATACGAACTGTTACCGGCTTGTTGTGTGTGAAAAGCCCTCCGTGGCAAGGAGCATCGCTTCCGTCCTTGGCGCAGGCAGGCGCGAGGACGGTTTTCTTTCGGGCGGCGGCTATCTCGTTTCCTGGTGCTTCGGGCATCTTGCGGAGCTTTCGGATGCGGACGCCTACGATGAAAAGTATGGCAAATGGCGAAGGGAGGACTTGCCCATCCTGCCGGATAGCTGGCAGTACACCGTGGCGAGGGACAAGCAGAAGCAGATGAACACCCTGCGCGCCCTCATGCACAGGGAGGACGTTTGCGAGGTCGTCAACGCCTGCGACGCCGGGCGCGAGGGTGAGCTGATCTTCCGCACGGCGTATAATCTCAACAACTGCCGCAAGCGCGTGAAGCGGCTCTGGATTTCCTCCATGGAGGATGCGGCGATTCTTCAGGGCTTTGACAATCTCCGCGACGGCGCGGAGTACGACAACCTCTACGCCTCCGCCCTCTGCCGCAGCAAGGCGGACTGGCTGGTGGGCATCAACGCCACCCGCCTGTTTTCCGTGATGTACCACCGCACCCTGAACGTAGGGCGCGTGGTATCGCCCACGCTTGCACTGCTGGTGCAGCGGGAAGCGGAAATAAGCGCCTTTCAGCCGGAGACCTTCTACACCGTCCATCTGGACTTTGACGGCTTCTCCGCCGCAGGCGAACGCATGAAGGAGCAGGCAGAGGCGGAGCGGCTTGCCGGGGACTGCAACAGCAAGACCGCCGCTGTTACCTCCGTCGTGCAGACGGAAAAGACGGAGAAAGCCCCGGCGCTCTACGACCTTACCACCCTCCAGCGGGACGCGAACCGCTTGCTTGGGTACACGGCGCAGCAGTCGCTGGATTATCTGCAAAGCCTCTACGAAAAGAAGCTCTGCACCTATCCCCGCACCGACAGCCGCTACCTCACCGACGATATGGAGGGCGGCGTAAACGCGCTGGCGCTGTGCTGTGCGGGCATCTGCGGCACGGAGCCGCCCGCAGCCGTCTGTTCGGGGCAGGTGTGCAGCAGCAAAAAGGTCAGCGACCACCACGCCGTCGTTCCCACCATGGCAGCGGGCGAAACGGACTTGGAGGCGCTGCCCGCAGGCGAACGGGAAATCCTGCGCCTTGTTTCCCGTCAGGTGCTTATGGCGGTCAGCGCGCCCTTCGTCTATCTGGAGACCGAGGCAAGGCTGGACTGCGGCGGAAATGCCTTTGCCGCCAAAGGGAAAACAATCCTTCATATGGGTTGGAGGGCATACACGGAAAAGGGCAAGCAGGACAGCACCCTCCCGGAGCTTTCCGAGGGACAGTTTCTTCCCGTTTCCTCCTGCGCGGTCAAAGAGGGCAGAACGACCCCGCCCAAACACTTCACCGAGGATACGCTGCTGTCGGCCATGGAGACGGCGGGCAAGGAGGATATGCCGGAGGATGCGGAGCGGCGCGGGCTGGGAACCCCCGCAACAAGGGCGGCGGTCATTGAAAAGCTGGTGGCCACGGGCTTTGCGGAGCGCAGAAAGGCGAAAAAATCTGTACGCCTCGTTCCCACCGAAGCGGGCGTGTCCCTCATTACCGTGCTGCCCGAACAGCTCCAGTCCCCGCTTCTGACCGCCGAGTGGGAACACAGGCTCAAGGAGATTGAACGAGGCGAACTCAGTGCAGAGGATTTCCTCTACGGTATTCAGGAAATGGTTTCCTGTCTTGTTCGGGACGCTGCCCCGGTGGACGGCGCGGAGGTGCTGTTCCCCTCCGGCAGACCCGTTGTGGGCAAATGCCCCCGCTGCGGCGCGGAGGTCACGGAGAGCAAAAACGGCTATTTCTGCGAGAGACGTAGCTGCAAGTTCGGGCTGTGGCGGGACAACCGCTTCCTTGCCGCCAAGAAGATCAGCCTGACAAAGAAGATGGCTTCCTCGCTCCTGACGCAGGGACGCGCCTACGCCAGCGGTATCTACTCCGAGAAAACCGGCAAGACCTACGACGCATTCATCGTGCTGGAGGACGACGGCGCGCGTTCCTCCTATAAGCTGGACTTCACCAAGTGACCCTCACAGGCTCCCGCACGGGCGTTTCATTCCCCTGCGGGAGCCGCTGTTTTTACCATGATCCAAAGGAGGTATGCACCCAATGGCTGAAAAACAGACCAACAAGGAACGGCTCAAGGACATCACCGACAGCATTGAGACGGGCATAAAGGAGCTGTTTGAGAGCGACAGATACAGGCAGTACCTTGCCACCATGAGCCGCTTTCACAAGTACAGCGTCAACAACACCATGCTCATCTATATGCAGCGCCCCGACGCCACCCATGTGGCGGGCTTCAACAAATGGCGCGATCAGTTCGGAAGAAGCGTCAAAAAGGGCGAAAAAGGCATTAAGATCATCGCCCCCACGCCCTTCAAGAAGAAAATTGAAGAAGCAAAGCTCGACCCCGACACCAAGCTCCCCATGCTGGATGCTGACGGTAAAGCCATCATGGAAGAGAAAGAAATCAGGATTCCGATGTACAAGCCGGTTACGGTTTTTGATGTGAGCCAGACAGCAGGCAAGCCCCTGCCGGAGCTGGCGGCGAACCTTACGGGGGACGTGCAGAATTACGAGGTATTCATGGAAGCTCTGCGCCGCAGCGCGCCCGTCCCCATCTTCTTTGAGAAGCTGGCGGAGAATATGGACGGTTACTTCTCCGTGGACAAACAGCGCATCGCTGTCCGCGAAGGCATGAGCGAGGTACAGACGGTCTGCGCCGCCGTCCATGAGATCGCCCACTCCAAGCTCCACAATAAGGACGAAATCGGAGAAAAATATCAGGCGGTCGAGCTGTTCGGCAAGCCCGCGCTGTTCTCCAACGGGCGCATCGACCGGGATAAGCTGCCGGAGGGCTTGTATGCGTATGACCTGCGCGGCTCGGATTACGATCCGGGTATGCCGGTAACGCTTGAAAGCCATGTCACCGTCAATCACGCCGCCTCTGTCATCACAGCAGCGCCCATTGAGCTGCCGGAGCAGGGCTTTCTGTATCTGGGCGAGGACGGGCTGAACTTCACGGGCGGCGAGCAGACCGTGAAGGAGTTTTGGCACGCACAGTACCCGGAAAAAGCAAAGCTCTCCCGCGCCGCCGAGGAGATTCAGGCGGAGAGCATCTCCTTCGCCGTCTGCGCCTATTACGGCATTGAGACAGGCGAAAACAGCTTCGGGTATCTGGCGACCTGGGCAAAGGACAGGGAGCTGACCGAGCTTCGCGCATCGCTGGAGACCATCAACCGAACCTCATCCTCCCTGATTACGGATATCGACCGCCATTACGCGGAAATCTGCAAGGAGCGCGGGCTGGACAAGGAGACGGAGAGCCTTGCCGCCCAGCCGGTGCAGGAGATCGCCGTGCAGGAGCCAGAGCCGGTCACAGCGCCGGACAACGGCTGCGTCCCCGACCCTGCGATTTCTGTTGAGAGCATGAACGCCTACGGCTACACCGATTCCAATATGCTGCCGCTGACAAAGGAGCGTGCGCTGGAGCTCATGGAACGGGACGTGAGCGTGTATATGCTTCACACGGACAACACAGAGGCCATGGCGTTCGATGCAGAGGATATCCGCAGCTTTGACGGCATCTTCGGCGTGGAAGCCTCCGAATGGGAGACGGTCAAAGACCGCTTCGCGCCGCCGTACTATGAAAAGGCGTTCCTCGACAACCCCGCCGACAGCTTTATAATCTATCAGCTTCGGGATAATGATAATACGGCGCAGCTCCGCTTTATGAACGCCGAGTATCTGGCACAAAAGGGGCTTTCCATTGAAAAGGAAAATTACACCGCCGTCTACGCGGGCAGCCTCGACCGCAGGGGCGATACGCAGGACAGGTTGGACGCGCTGTATGAGACCTTCAACCTCCGCCGCCCGGAGGATTTTCGCGGTCACAGCCTGTCCGTCAGCGACATCGTGGCGCTGAAGCAGAACGGCGTGGTATCCTGTCATTACGTGGATTCCCGGGGCTTCAAGGCGCTGCCCGACTTCCTCAAGCCGGAAAACTATCTCAAAAACGCGGAGATGGCCATGGAGGACGACTACGGCATGATCGACGGCGTTATCAACAACGGGCCGAAGCAGACCGTGGCAGAGCTGGAGGAACAGGCCAAGTCCGGCAAGCCCGTCTCCCTCATGGAGCTGGCGCAGGCGGCGCGCCTGGAACAGGCGCAAGCGGCACGGCAGGAGAAGAAGCCCTCCGTGCTGGCAAAGCTCTGTCCTCCCGTCAACGAGCCGAAAAAGACAGCGCGTTCAAAGCGCGCGGAAAGAGAGCTGCTATGATGAATTTTACCAACGATGAAATGAACCTCATGTGCATCTACCAAAGCGACAGCCGCAGCGGGCTGATTGCCGCCCTCACCGAAATGCGCGGATACCTGGACGAGGACGAAGCCGAGCTGCGGGAGCTGACCGACAGCGCCCTGCAAAAGCTGGGCGAAATCACCGACGAGGACTTCGCAGCGCTGGAGCTGGTGCCGGACTTCGACACGGACGAATAAGGCGGATGCGGCGGGAGCGGCTTTCGGGTCGCTCCCGCTTTGCTTCTTCGACCCTATTTCCCAAAATCGAAAAAATATTGATTTTGGGAAACAGACGGTGATGCTTCGCTTGTCTGCACTGCCGCATTGTTGGACAAAATGCGTGTACACGCTAAAATGTTCAATAGATGCGGTTTGCCCTTCTCTTTACAAAAATGTCCGTTCGAGTGCGTAACATCCACGGAAAACGCACAGAATGAGCATGAAAGAATCCGCACTATTTTTTGAAAACGCTTGATTTTCACCGGATAGTTACGTATAATAAGACTGCGAGGTGAAAATATGATAAAGACAACAGCGATGCTACTGGAGGAACTGAAGGAATACGGTTCTCCGAAGTCAAAGCTCGCGCGTATGGCGGAGCGGGGCGAGTGCTTTCCCATTACAAGGGGGCTATATGAAACTGACCGGAACGCTCCTGCGTACTTGCTTGCGGGCAGTATTTACGGGCCTTCATACATTTCCTTTGAATATGCCCTCAGCCGCTACGGGCTGATTCCCGAAGCGGTATATGCCGTTACCTGCGCCACCTTTGAAAAGAAAAAGAAAAAGAAGTACGAAACGCCCTTCGGAACCTTCACCTATCGGGATGTGCCGTCCGAGGCGTTCCCACTGGGGATTCGGCTCGTGCAGGAGGGCGATTATTTCTACCGAATCGCAGAACCGGAAAAGGCTCTGTGCGACCGGCTCTATACTATGCCGCCCGTGCCGAACACACAGGAGCTTTTCCGGCTGCTGACGGAGGACTTGCGGATTGAGGAAGCGGAGATTGGGAAGCTGGACGGAAATAAGGTTTGCGAATACAGCGGAGCGTATCACTCCACGAATGTAAAAAAGCTCTGCTCGCTTTTAAGGAGGCTTTGATATGAACAGTGCCATTGAACAGATGCTGAAAAGCTACCATGTAGAGAATATCTACGACAGAAAGAACGCCATGAAGGAAATCATGCAGGAGATCGTGCTCTGCGGCTTGTCCCGTGCGGGCTTCTTCAAAAAAGCGGCGTTCTACGGCGGAACCGCCCTGCGAATCTTCTACGGTCTCGACCGCTTTTCCGAGGATCTGGATTTTTCGCTGGAAGCGGAGGATTTGGACTTTGACCTGACGGCCTACTTTCCCGTGCTGGAGAAGGAAGTGAAAGCCTTTGGGCTGAATGTGGAGATTCAGGAAAAGGAAAAGACAAAAGAAAGCACCATCCGCTCCGCCTTTCTGAAGGGGAACACGAAGGAACATCTCCTGCTGTTCTACGCGGATGAAAAGGTGGCGGGAAGCGTGGCGAAGAATGAAGCGGTCAAGATTAAGTTTGAGGTGGACGTTAACCCGCCCGCCTTCGCCTCATTCGAGCACAAATACCGGCTGCTGCCCGTTCCGTATGAGGTGCGGCTGTACGATATGCCCTCCCTGTTCGCAGGAAAAATCCATGCGGTCATCTGCCGTGCGTGGCAGAGCCGCATCAAGGGCAGGGATCTTTACGACTATGTATTCTATCTTTCAAGGGGTGCGGCGGTCAATCAAAAACACCTTCGGGCACGATTGATTGATTCCGGGTACATTTCTGCCGATACGGAGTGCTCTTTACAGGAAATAAAAAAGATGCTGGCGGAACGCTTCGACAGCATCGATTATGCACAGGCAAGGCAGGATGTGGAGCCGTTCATTCACGATTCCTCCGTGCTGAATATATGGAGCGCAGACTTTTTCAAACAAATCACGGAGGGACTGACTGCGGTATAGTCCCCGACTGAAAACCGAATACCGCCCCTTACATAGAGCGTCCGTTCCGGGCGCTCTAAATTTATGCCATGAAGGAGGAGCAATATGCCGAGCAAGCTACAAACGTATATGCAGATGGCGGACGAGGCGCAGCGGCAGATCACCGGCAGCTATCGGGGCTGGACGGGCTTTCTCACCACTGCCGCAAGGCTGTACAAATACCCCTATGCCGAGCAGGTCATGATCCACGCCCAGCGTCCGGACGCCACCGCCTGCGCGGAGTACGACTTCTGGAACGAAAAGATGGGCCGGTATGTCCGCAGGGGTTCCAAGGGCATCGCCCTCATCGACAGCAGCGGCGAAAAGCCGAGGCTTCGGTATGTGTTCGACGTGTCGGACACGGGCGGCAGAGAATTTCCCAAGAGCCGTTACCTGTGGGAATACCGGGCGGAACACGCGGACGCGGTAAGCGCCATGCTGGAAAGCCGCTACGGTGTGGACGGAAAAGGAGGGCTCCCCGATCAGCTTGAGCGCATCGCGTCTCAGCTTGCGGAGGAATACTGGCGGGACTATAAGCGAGATATCCTCGCCATCGTTGACGATTCCTTTCTTTACGGGTATGATGAGTTCAACGTAGGAGCGGCTTTTCAAAGCGCCGCCGCCGTCAGCATCGCCTACTCGCTCATGTCCCGCTGCGGGCTTGAAGCGGACGACCGCTTCGAGCATGAGGATTTCCTGAGCATCTTCGATTTCAACACCCCGGAAGCCGCCGCCGAGCTGGGCACGGCGGTGAGCAGGATCAACGGAGAGGTGCTGCGGCAGATCGAAGTCACCGTCAAGAATTACGAGCGCGAGAAACTCGCGGAAAGGAGCCATAGCCATGACAGAACTGACCTACACCAAGAACGGGGACTACCTGATTCCCGACCTGACGCTGAGCGAAACGCCGGAGGACGCGAGACCCCTGGGCAAGTACGGGAGACTGCGCAGGAGCTACCTTCAGGAGCACAGACCGGGGCTGTACAGCCGTCTGGTGCTGTCGGAGAAGCTGTTCCCGCACCTGCGGGAGATCGACGAGACGGCGAATCGGAGATTGGAGCAGATGATGCCGGAGCTGATGAAGTCAGCGGGCGTGACGGAGGAGCTGAAAGCCCGCGACCAGATGAAATGGGTGGGGCTGATGAACAGCCTGAAAGCGCAGGCGGAGGAGATCATCCTCAGCGAGCTGGTGTACAACTGACCAATGACGCGCCGGAAGCGGAACCGGCGCAGCCTCCGATACCGCAGGCATACCAACTGAGCCTGTTCCCCACGGAGGAAGATCAAATCGCATATATCGCAGAAGCGGAGAGCTACACGCCCTCCGCTTTTTCCATGTCCATCCCGCAGTCGGATATCGACCACATTCTGCGCATGGAGGGCAACGCCGACTATGCCCGCATGAAGATCGCCACGGAGTTCTCCAAGGGCAAGAGCGCGGAAGAAATCGCGACGTTTCTTCAAAGCAGCTTCCACGGCGGCAACGGCGTCGTCACCGAAAACGGCAGATATTCCGCGTGGTACGCCGAGGACGGCATCCACATCGCCAATGGGGACGCGGCAAGGTATCTGACCTCCGCAAAGGTCGTAAGCTGGCAGGAGGCGGCGGAGCGCATCGGACAGCTTTTGGAGCAGGGCGAATACGCCGCCAATGTGGAGCTTGCGGAAGCGCCGGGGCATGAGCGCGCGGAGCTGGCGCAGGCCGTATGGTATCTCCGGCAGGATTTAAGTGAAAAGGCACGGGCGCAGGGCTATCTCTCCTGCCTGTCGGATATGCGGGGCGGCGGTTTTCCGGAGGAAACGGCGCGGCTTGCCGGGCGGCTGAGAGACCCTGCGTTCCGCGAAGTCCTCATGGACGATTTTGCACAGCTCCGATCCGACTACCGGGAGGACAGGAGCCTGCTGCGATTCCACTATCACAAGCTCGATCAGATTTGGCAGAGCCTGCGGGGTCTGTCCTTGCCCCGCAGGGAGTATTCCTCCGAAATGGCCGCAGTGCCGGAGCTGGGGCGCTTCATCACCGAGGATGAGATCGACCACGCGCTGGATCGCGGCAGCGGTGTGGAGGGCGGCAAGGGCAGGATCTACGAATACTTCACCGCCGACCACACCGGCAAGGAAAAGGCCGGCTTCCTCAAAAATGAGTACGGCATAGGCGGGCATACCCATGCCGTATCCAGAGAAAGCGGCAGCTACGAGGATTACGGCAGCAAAGGCATTACGCTGAAAAAAGCGGGCTGTGCAGATGTGGAGCTGAGTTGGACGAAGGTTGCCGCAAGGATCGACGCCCTCATTCAGAAGGACCGCTTCCTGACCCCGGAGGAAAAGACACAGTACGAGCAGCTTCAGCGGCAGACCGCAGCGCGAAGCGCAGCATGGAATGACTACAATGCCGTAAAGGAAGCCCACCCGGACGACATCGTGCTGTTTCAGGTGGGCGATTTCTTTGAGATGTACGGCGAGGACGCAAAACAGGCGGCGGAGCTGCTTGATCTCAACCTTACCACAAGAGCGATACCCGGTGCTGGCCGTGTGGAGATGTGCGGCGTACCGTCGCACAATTTAGAGATGTATGTAGAGAAATTGCGCGATAAGTATGATGTGACGATTGCCGAAGCGCCAGACTTTAGAGGTGAGCGCCACATTTACACGCTGCGCTCTATCGACCATGAAGCAGAAGCCGCCATCAATGCTTATGAAGCAGAGTTCGGCGCGGACGGCACGAGGGTATTCCGCGATCCTGCCGCAGAGCAAGTTCAGCCCACGGTGCAGGAGCTGTTCGGGCGATACCGCCTGAGCGTGGGCAACGCGCTTTCCAAGGATGAAGCGTTTCTCAACGCCTGCCGCAATTCTGACCGTCAGAACGCCTATCTGGAGGGGGCGGCGGCAATCCGGCGCATCGTCACAGAATCCGGCGATTTGCAGCTCACACGGCTCTATTTCGATATGCCCTCTTTCCACAACCGGCTCCATCAGGAGCTTTTGGACGAGCTGTATCCCACGCTGGCGACCACGATAACGCCCTCTCCTTACAAGGTGACGCAGGAGGACATCGACGCTGCCTTGCAGCAGTGGAACGGCAGGATTGAAAGCAAGCACGCAGTTGTCCGCTATATGAAGGCTCACGCCCGCGACCGGGACACCGCCGCATGGCTGGCGCGGGAGTACGGCTTGAAGGATACCTCTAAACCGCTGCAAATCTCCGTGGGCAATTCCGAGCCGGTCACGCTGTCATGGGCAAAGGTGCAGCGGCGCATTGCGCAGCTCATTCAATCCGATAACTTCTACACCGAGCAGGAACAGGACAACTTTGACAATATTGACCCCATCGCCATCCGGGAAGCGCTTGCTGAACGAGGTATTGTAAATGGGCAGGTTGTGGATGCGGAGGCTAATCGCAACAGCCCCTTCGTCCGGCAGGTCATGGCGGATGTGGAGC
>ERZ1034626.326-NODE-326-length-35192-cov-4.604320_pt1 | contig 35192 bp, 30 predicted proteins | sample MGYA00520652_ERZ1034626 | MGnify/ENA primary metagenome ERZ1034626 (study PRJEB33766, sample SAMN09781765) | gut metagenome | biome: gut microbiome | host: Homo sapiens | place: Madagascar | study: EMG produced TPA metagenomics assembly of the PRJNA485056 data set... | reverse complement strand
CCCTCCATTCAGCCTACGTTGGGATCCTAAAGAGGAAACAGCAAAAGACTTTCGTTTCAGTGGCTTCGGTGTCGCTCCGAAATCGGCCGCTGATTTCGCGTTCCTGCTTCACGGTCTGCATTTCCTAAGTGACAATGGAACGATGGCCATTATTCTGCCACACGGTGTGTTGTTCCGTGGCGGAAAGGAAGAATTCATAAGAAAAGAACTTCTGAAGAAAGACTATATCGACTCGATCATCGGTCTGCCAGCAAACCTGTTCTATTCCACAGGGATTCCAGTGTGTGTCATAGTGCTGAAAAAATGTCGCAAGAATGATAAGATTCTGTTCATCAACGCCAGTTCAGTAGAGCATTACGAAAAAGGGAAACGTCAGAATTTCCTGAGGGAGAAAGACATTGAAGACATAATAGAAGCATATAAGAACAGGGAGACAATCAGCAGATACGCCCGTGAAGTTCCTTTAAGCGAGATCAAGGATAACGGCTATAATCTTAACATTTCCCGATATATTAACTTGTCTAAAGATGAAGAGATAATTGACCTCAATAAGGTTAATGAGAGATTGACTGAGATAGAAAAGGAAATCATAAAGGCGAGGGACGAGCATAACAAGTACCTTGAGGAGTTAGGATTACCTAAATTACTGTAACTCATATAAGTTCACCTCAAAAACTATGATTATGGAGAATAACGGACTTACAAAACAGAGGATGTACGGCTGGCTGGCGTTGAGTCCGCTGGCTGTGTTTTTGGTGACTTATCTGGTGTCATCGCTGGTGGCGCGCGACTTCTACAAGGTGCCGATCGCCTCGGCGTTCCTGATCGCGTCGGTCTATGCGATGCTCATCACGAAAGGCACTGTGAGTGAGAGGATAAGCATATTCTCAAGCGGCGCGGGCAACAAGAACGTGCTGCTGATGATCTGGATCTTCGTGATGGCGGGGGCGTTCGCCACCACCGCCAAAGCGATCGGAAGCGTGGAAGCGACTGTCAATCTCACTCTTACCATTCTGCCGGGCAAATGGCTGCTCGCCGGGCTGTTCCTGGCGTCGTGCTTCATCTCGATGTCCATAGGCACCAGTGTGGGTACCGTTGTGGCCCTTGTACCGATCGCATCCGGAATCGCCGGCCAGTCCGGCCTCTCATTGGCGATGCTCACCGGACTGATTGTCGGCGGAGCCTTCTTCGGCGACAACCTGTCCTTTATCTCCGACACGACCATCGCCTCGACCACGACACAAGGATGCTCCATGTCGGACAAGTTCAAGGCCAACATCTGGATCTGCGGCCCGGCGGCGGTGATTGTCACGATCATCTATCTCATCATCGGTCTCAACCACGGAGCCACCCCGGAGATCGGGCAGATCGAATATGTCAAGCTGATCCCCTATCTGACGGTCATCGTGCTGGCGCTGTGCGGGATAAACGTGCTTGTGGTGCTTGGCATCGGTCTGGTCCTGAGCGCCGTGATCGGATTCCTGGACGGGATGACGTGGCTCGGATTTCTCGGCAGTGTAGGGGACGGAATCGGTGGAATGGGTGAGCTGATCATCGTGACGATGCTTTCCGGCGGGATGCTGGAGCTGATCAGGCATAACGGAGGCCTGGATTTCATCATCCGCGGCCTTACGAAAGGCATCAAAGGCAAACGTGGAGCCGAATTCAGCATCGCCGGTCTCGTCGGACTGTCGAATCTCTGCACGGCCAACAACACGATAGCCATCCTGACAACGGGAGACATCGCCCGCGACATCACCGGAAGATTCGGCGTTGACCCAAGGAAATCCGCCAGTCTGCTGGACACGTTCTCCTGCATCGTGCAAGGCATAATCCCCTACGGAGCGCAGCTGCTGATGGCCTCAGGATTCGCCGGCATCGCGGCCACGCAGATCATCCCGTGCCTCTTCTATCCATTCGTGCTATGCGCGGTGGCATGTCTCTCGATCATATTCAGATTCCCAAAACGATACTCATAATGGACAGGACATCAAAAGTGACTTTCGTGACACTGGTCGGTTCGGTGGTCAACATCGTGCTTACGGTCTTCAAGATCCTTGCGGGGATCATGGGGCGTTCCACGGCTATGATCGCCGACGGTATCCACTCGCTGTCAGACCTTTTGAGCGACATCATCGTGATAGTGTTCGTGAAGATCTCATCCAAGGGAAGAGACAAGAACCACGACTACGGCCACGGCAAGTTCGAGACCTTCGCAACGCTGATCATCAGCCTGATGCTGATTGTCGTGGCGGCGAACCTGATGTCCGGCGGCATAGGGAAGATCAAGGCCATCCTTGGCGGAGAGCAGGTCAGCTCGCCTGGTATGATAGCGTTCTGGGCCGCCGTGGCCTCAATAATCTTTAAGGAAGCGCTCTACCACTACACAATCATCCAAGGAAAAGCCCTCAACAGCCCGATGATGATCGCCAACGCCTGGCACCACCGTTCGGATGCGATGTCCTCGATCGGATCGCTGATCGGCATCGGCGGCGCCATATTCCTTGGAAACAATTTTGTCATCCTCGACCCGGTCACCGGCTGCGTCATCAGCATATTCATCTTCGTCATGGCGGTGAGGATGTCCGTGCCGGCGATCAAGGAACTTCTGGACGTGTCGCTTCCGGACGAGGTTGAGGAGCGGATCGAGGCGACAGCCAAGACTATCCCCGGAGTCATTGAGCTTCACGAGCTTAAGACCAGACGCGAGGGGCCGGGAATAATCATGGAAGGACACCTCGTCCTGCACTCCGACATCTCCCTCAAAGAAGCCCACAACATCTCCAAGAAGGTCGAGGAGTCCCTCCGCAAGAAATTCGGCCCTGAGACCCAGATCTCCCTTCACCTTGAGCCGGAGGACGACGCAGAGTAAGGGGAATCCGGAAATATCCCTAAACTTTCAGGGCGCGCATCGCGTTCAGGACAGCGAGGACGGTAACGCCGACATCGGCGAAGACGGCCATCCACATTGTGGCGATGCCAAGGACGGCAAGGACGAGGACGAGAAGTTTTATGAATATGGCGAAGAAGGTGTTCTCCCTTGCCAGGCGAAGGGTCTTGCGGGCGATCCTCACGCCGACGACTATCTTTGACGGCTTGTCATCCATCAGCACGACATCAGCGGCCTCTATCGCGGCATCGGATCCGAGTCCGCCCATCGCTATTCCGAGATCGGCTCTTGCGAGCACCGGAGCGTCGTTGATCCCATCGCCTACGAACGCAAGGGTCTTCCCTGCCGGCTTTTCCTTTAGAAGCCGCTCAAGCTCAGCTACTTTACCGGCAGGGAGCAGTTCCGCCCTGAACTCGTCAAGACCGACTGCCGAGGCAACATATTCACCGACCTCACGCTTGTCTCCGGTGAGCATCACCGTCTTGGTCACGCCTTCAGCCTTAAGAGCCTTTATGGCATCTGCGGCATCGGCCTTGATTCTGTCTGAGACCACGATGTGACCGACATAGTCGCCGTCCACGCTGACATGAACGATGGTTCCGTTCTTCTCGCAAGGCTTCCATTTCGCTCCGGCAGCGTCCATCATCCTCGTATTGCCGACGCAGACAGTCTTTCCGTTCACCAGCGCGCGCACTCCTTGACCGGCGACCTCCTCCACATTCTCCACCGAGCATCCGTCAGCCTCGCCGGGGTAGGCGTTCCTCAGCGAGATGGCCACAGGGTGGGTGGAATATCTCTCCACGTGCGCCGCAAGATGCAGAAGCTCCTTCCCGTCAATCTTTTCCGGATGGACGGCGGTCACGTCGAACACACCTTCCGTAAGGGTTCCGGTCTTGTCGAAGACAACCGTTCCGATTTTGGCCAAAGCCTCAAGGTAATTCGATCCTTTGACGAGGATTCCTTTGGATGACGCTCCGCCTATGCCTCCGAAGAACGACAGCGGAACGGAGATCACAAGGGCGCACGGACAGGAGACGATCAGGAATGTCAGAGCCCTGTAGAGCCAGGTGGCGAAAGTGCCGCCGAAATCTCCGGAGAGGACCGGAGGAATGAAAGCCAGCACCAATGCGGCGATCACGACAACCGGGGTGTAGATCTTTGCGAACCTTGAGATGAAGCTTTCGCTCTTGGACTTGTTCTCGGAAGCGTTCTCGACAAGGTCAAGGATCTTGGATGCGGTTGACTCACCGAAAGCCTTCGTGACTTTCGCGCGGATGACTCCGGTAAGGTTCACGCAACCAGAGATAATGTCATCGTCTTTAGATATGCTCCGTGGAACGCTTTCTCCGGTCAGGGCCACGGTGTTAAGGCTTGAGGTTCCTTCGAGGACTACTCCGTCCATCGGGACTTTCTCGCCCGGTTTTACTACGATTGTCTCTCCGACTTTGACTTCTTCTGGATTGACTGTCAAGACTTTCCCGTCACGTTCAACATTGGCCGTGTCCGGTCTTATGTCCATCAATGCCGAGATTGACTTGCGGCTCCGGCCTTCGGCGATGTCCTCGAAAAGTTCTCCGACCTGGAAGAACAGCATCACGAAGACCGCCTCCGGAAACTGTGTCTCAGCTCCTGGAAGGAATCCGATGCAGAGCGCGCCGATGGTGGCGATGCTCATCAAGAAGTCCTCATCGAAAAAGTCGCCTTTGAGGATATTCTCTCCGGCTTCAAGCAAGGTGTCGTAACCGGCGATGAGATAAGGGATTAAATAAACAAGGAGAAGCTGCCAGACGCTGAGGTCGCACTTCTTCTCGACCAAGACTGCCACGCCAAGCAGGGCGGCTGAAAGAATGATTCTCGCGAATCTGATTTTGTTTTCCTTTTCCATATTCTTTCTTTGACTTTGATTTCAACGGTGCAAAGGTCGATAATCATTTCTGCAACTTGGTTGCAAATTTTGGTTTGGTCAAACCAAAATTTGCAACATATACCCCCCTGCACCCCCTTTGGAGGATTTCGGCCTATGGCCGGTCGGCAGAAGCCGACTTGTCGCTTCGCTCCTGTCATTCTATCGAACGGAATACAATACTTCAAAAAATTAAGTAAATTTGCGATGCGTAATATAAAAACAGATAGGAGATATGCCGAACATAGACCTGACAGAATTGCTTGAGAGGCACGGGGTGAAAACCACGGCCAACAGGCTGATTGTGGCAAAGGCGCTCCTTACCGAGGGCCGTCCGCTGAGCCTTATGGAGCTGGAGGACAAGATCGGCACGATCGACAAGTCTGGAATATTCAGAAGCCTCACGCTGTTCAAGGAGCACCACCTCGTGCACGCGATCGAGGACGGCGGCGACGGCACCCGCTACGAGCTCTGCCTGAGCCACGACTCAGCGCGCGACGAGGACGCGCACGTGCATTTTTTCTGCGAGAAGTGCCACCGCACCTTCTGCCTTGAGGACATCCACATCCCCCCTGTGACGCTCCCGGCGGGATATTCAGAAACCACGGCGAACTACCTTATTAAAGGAATATGCCCGCAATGCTCGGAGGACGGCTATGGCGAACAGTAATCGGAATGGAATGGCGGGCGGCAATCTGAAAGGGCATCTGGCACTGCTGGCGGCCTACACGATCTTCGGCGTCAACATCGTACTGACAAAGGACATCTCCAATTCGGCGGTTGTCTCCCCTATCGCATTGTTCACGCTGAGAGCCATCGGAGCGTCAGCTTTGTTCTGGCTGATCTCATTGTTCACGCCTAAAGAGAAAGTCCCGATCAAAGATCTGATACAGATTGCGTTGGCATCCATATTCGGTCTGTTCATCACCCAATACACGTTCCTCAAAGGCATCACGATGGCCACGACCATAGACGCGTCCATCATCGGAACACTCGGCCCGATCTTCACCATGTTCTTCGCGTTCATATTCGTAAAAGAGCCTATCACCGCGAAGAAGGCCGCCGGAGTAGGAATCAGCTTCATCGGAATCATATTCCTGATATTCAATTCCGTACATAGTCACAATGGGGTCGAGGCCACGCAGCCTTTAGGGTTTATTCTGCTGTTCCTGAACAGCATCAGCTTCTCGCTGTACCTCGGAGCGTTCAGGCCGCTGATTCAAAGATATTCAGTGATCACTTTTATGAAGTGGATGTTTCTTTTCTCGCTTCTGATGTCGCTGCCGCTGTCTTTTGAGGATCTGCTCCACACCGACTACGCCGCCATCAAGTTGCCGCAAGCCCTTGAGATAGGCTATCTTATCTTCTTTGCCACCTTTGTCGCATACTTTCTGATTCCGGTCGGCCAGAAAAGCGTCCGCCCGACCATCGTGGCGATGTACACCTACCTTCAGCCGATTCTGGCCTGCCTGCTCAGCGTCATCGGCGGCATAGATGTCATGACATGGCAGAAAGTCGTCGCCATCTTGATGGTTTTCAGCGGTGTGGCGGTCGTCAACCGAAGCCGCTCGGCCGCTCATTAGAAAAAGTGGAGCTCTAAGTAATCCCTAAAAAAAGGAATATTTGTCGTTTTTTGTTATTTTTGTAGTTTAAGACAAGAAATAATGGCTATTACAACCAAAGTAGTGACAAGCAGACAGGATCTGAGGCGTTTCGTCCGGTTCCCGAACGAGTTGTATGCGGACAACGAATACTACGTTCCTCAGATCGAGTCGATGGAAATGGACACCCTCACTCCGGGCAAAAACCGGGCCTTTGAGGTCTGCGAAGGGAAATATTGGCTGGCATACGATGAAAACGGCAAGATTGTCGGCAGAGTCGCCGGCATCATAAACTATAAGTACAACAAAAAGGTTGACAAGAAGATCTGTCGTTTCTGCTGGATAGACTTCATCGAATCACAGGAGGTGGTACACGCCCTGATGGAAAGGGTGAAGGAATATGGCAAGGAAAAAGGAATGGAGATCATTGAAGGCCCTGTCGGTTTCCTTGAGTTTGACATCTCCGGAGTTCTTGTCGAAGGTTTCGACCAGCTTCCCACCGCCTACGGAAAGTACAACGCTCCCTACTACGAGCCGATGCTCCTGAAAGAAGGATTCTCGAAAGAGACTGATTTCGTGGAATATAAGATCACTGTTCCGGACAATCTTGACCGTTATTTCCACTTCGCCGAGATGATCGGGGAACGCTATAACCTCAAGGAAGGCGACTACAAGAACAAGAATGAGCTGCTCCACAAATATGCCGACGGAATATTCCGTGTGATGAACGAATGTTACTCTGTCTTGCACGGATTCTCAGAGCTCTCCCCTGCCCAGTGCGAGGATCTCAAGGATCAGTTCTTCCCGAACCTCAATCTGGACTACGTCTCGGTCATCGTTGACGAGACCGACAAGGTGGTCGGCTTCGGGATCACCCTTCCATCACTGTCAAAGGCTCTGCAGAAAGCGAAAGGGCATATGTTCCCGTTCGGTTTCATCCACATTCTCAGGGCGTTGCGTCACAACGACACGATCGATGCCTTGCTGATAGCCATCTCCAATGAATATAAGGACAAGGGTGTCAATGCGATGATCATCTCCAAGATCGGCCGCGGGATGCACAAGAACGGCATCAAGTACGTCGAGAGCACCCGCGAGCTTGAGGAGAACCACAATGTGCAGAACCTGTGGGGCAAATTTGAGCACCACCTCCACAAGAGGGCAAGAATCTACGTAAAGAATCTCTAAACATTATTGAATATGGCAGACAAGAAAGCGGAAAGAATACAGACCTCCATCCTGAACGGGGTCGAGAAGAAGGCCCTTGTCTGGCTGGCCGAGAGGCAGCCGAAATGGGTCGTTTCGGACACACTGACATTCATCGGCACGCTTGGCGCGATCATGATCGGCGCCGGCTACATCCTCTGCAGCGTGAACGTCAACTTCCTTTGGCTCAGCTGCTTCGGCTTCATAGTCAACTGGTACGGAGACTCCCTTGACGGCACTCTTGCCAGAGTCCGCAAGACCCAGAGACCGATCTACGGCTACTATCTCGACCACACTGTCGATTGCATAAACGAAGCCTTTATGTTCGTAGGCCTCGGACTGTCATACCTTATGCGGCTGGATCTGGCGCTGATGATATTCGTGCTCTATCTTTGCCTAACTGTCAACGTCAGCGTGAACGCCCACCTCAAGAGCGAGTTCAGGCTCACCTACGCCAAACTTGGACCGACCGAGTTCAGAGTGATCGCCATTATCTTGACATCTCTCTTTATATTCATAGAGCCGCTCAGGGAGTTCAGCACAGTGGTCAGCATATTCGGCAAGGACATCGACCTCAGGGCGCTTGACGTGGCAGGTCTTGTGATCCTGGCCTTGCTTGTGATCATTTATCTGGTGACAATTTTCAGTGACGCAAAGGGTTACGCCAAGATGGATCCGATGCCTAAGAGGGAAGACAAATAATGCCTCTTCTTCCAGTAGAACAGATTGAGCAACTTGCGCCGGTTTTCAAGGGAAAAATCGGCAACACTGTCGCTGGTTTCCTAAGAAAAGTCCTGTCCATCAAGACACTGTCCGACATTTACGACACGATTGATGAACATCAAGGGACGGATTTCGCGGGCGCACTCTTGGACAAGCTTGGGGTCAACTACCAGTTGGGAGGCTTGCAAAGGCTTGCGAATTTGCCCGACGGGCCGTTCATCACGGTCAGCAACCATCCCTACGGAGGTATGGACGGTGTCATTCTCATTGACCTTATCGGACACATCAGGCCTGGTTTCAAGGTGATGGTGACCGAATTCCTCGCCCTTGTCGAAGCGCTGCGCCCAAGTCTCATTGTCGTCAATCCGAAGAACAACTTGAACAAGGGAATAACAGCCAAGAACATTCAGGGAGTCCGTGAGGTTCTGGAAAGGCTTCACGATGGTGAACCGGTGGGATTCTTCCCGTCCGGTGCCGTGTCCGACCTCAGCCTTAAAGAGATGAAAATCAAGGACAGAGAGTGGCAGGAAGCGGTTCTGAGGCTTATTCAGAAAGCCAAGGTTCCGATTGTCCCTATCCGGTTTTTTGACCATAATTCATTATGGTTCTATAATCTTGGGCTGATAGACTGGAGGGTGCGCCTGATGCAGCTTCCGCACGAACTTGTCAACAAAAGGTTAAGAAGGATAAGAGTCGGCGTAGGAGAGACTCTGACCGTGGAGGAGCAGTCGAAATATTCAGACATCAAGGACTTCGGCTCCTTCCTCAGAAGCAAGGTCTATGACATGCCGCTTCCGGATGATTTCATCAAGTATAAGGAATTCATTGCCTCCACACGGTAACCATCCTCCACTTTGAATCGCACGCAGGACATCCGTTGTCACAATCAATAATTGTTTTGCTCAATATTCTCGAATGAAATTCATTGTATAAATGAAGTTTTTTGTATCTTTGCAGTCCAATCGGGGTATTAGCTCAGCTGGTAGAGCGCAAGGTTCGCAATCTTGAGGTCAGGAGTTCGATCCTCCTATGCTCCACAAAAATCCGCCTCTCAGTCACCTGAGAGGCATTTTTATTCTGAGTCCCCCATCCAAGCGGCCTGCCGCGGCGATGTGCGGCAGTGATCTAACGCTGGCCGGCGGCATATTCTGGCAACATGACCAGCACCAGAATCTTAAATCTTACAAAACACGTTCAGGGCGAAAGGGCATAGAACGCCGTCAATTAAAGAATATGCTGAAAAACTCTCGATCTTACCCTATACTTTTTCAACATATTCATAGTCCCACCGCCTTCAAAAGCCATTTGGGCTGAACGTCTTTTGTAAAACGCACCCGCCGAAGACTCCCGCAGGTTCCCTCGTCGGTCGCCGAATCTGCCTAGGCACCATGCCATGCCCACATCGATCTACGAGCCTTCGGCACCCAACAGGTTTGCCTCAAAATCAGCAAGGCACAAATTCAGGACAAGAATACATTTAAAAAAAATCATCGGACAGTCGTTGAAAAAACGGCAAGCGCTTGAATGATGTTCGGAAAAAGTGTATTTTTGTTCAGAGGGACGGATCGGGGTTGGCAGAAAACAGAAGACTGACGGCGCTTCGTCCGCGGGATCTTCAGGCCGCACTGAACAGCACAGCAGTCAATAGGTTATTGATAATAAGACGATTATGAAAAAGACACTTTTAGGCATAGCCGCCACACTGTTTTTGCTGCCGGCATGCAACGAAAACAAGCAGCAGGAAGCTACGGCAAATGTTGATACCGCAACTGTCGTGACCGACTTGATGATGAGCCGAAGAAGCATACGCGCCTACAAGGACTCCGTCATCAGCCGGGAGACCTTGAACGACATTCTGAGATGCGGCGTCAACGCGCCGAACGGTCAGAACCTGCAGTCGTATGAGATAAGGGTGATCGACTCCCCTGCCCTCATCGACTCGATCACAAGAGCCGTGGTGAAGGACAATCCGAGGATCGCGGAGCGGAAAGGCTTCAAGAATATCTTCGTGAACGCCCCGTGCGTCATCTGCATAGCCTACGACACACAGTACGACATGGCACAGATTGATTGCGGTCTGCTTGGCGAGAACATCATCCTCGCCGCCTGGGCAAAGGGCATCGGATCCTGCTGCTTGGGAAGCTCAGCGCGTTGGCTCCTCGATTCGCCATCGGCCAAGCCTTATCTCGACCGGATGGCGTTCTCACAAGGCTACAAACTGCTCTACTGCATCGCCTTGGGCTACCCGGACGAAACTCCGGAGGCAAAGCCAAGACGTGAGGACATGATCAGGTTCATGGAATAAGCCAACCGCCAGGCAAAGCGACAATGTCCGACTCCGCTACTCCTTGACGCAGCGGACGGAATAGGCGTCGGCGCGACTAGCCGCCGCGGTGGGCGACACGGAGACTCCGGTAGGCTCACACCTGAAAGCGAGGACACAGAACCCAAGCCCCTTGGCTGCGGTGGACTTGGCGGAGGAGTTTCCCCAGTAGGCTCCCCAAAGTCCGCTCTTGGAGCCATACAGCATCGCATAAGTGCCGTCATAGCGGGCGGCGGCAGGGAAAAGCAGGGAACCTTCCTTCATTTTGAACGACCATCCGTAATTGAAGTCCTTCGCAGTGACCAAGCCGTCACCATCGACATCATCGACATCGAATTCCGCCAGGTTCTCTGAATATCCTCCCGGCACGGTGAACGTCCTGAAAACATCGGCAGGCGGCACACGGTAGCCAACAGGACACGGATCATAGAAAGACTTGGCACCTTTGTTCGGGTACTTGTTCTCGGAATCCCTTTCCCAGCCATAAGGATTCCCCCACAAGGCATCGTTGCTGTCGGACGCTTTCAGCCAATCCCGGCACGAGACGTACTGCGCGTTGTTGGAAAAGCATTTTGTCGGGTTCGCTATTGAATATACCAACGTGTTGGATTCTACCGAATTACGAGGAGAGTAAGAGATCTTGACCTCCTTCCCTTCCGGTCCGTAGACCGGCGAGCCGACCGTGTTGATGTCCCCGGTGAGAGTCGGAGAGGACGGGAATGGATCCTTACGTCCCCACTGGTACAGCAAGCCATAGGGCCTTACATCCGGAGTCGAGCCGAAAGAGGAAGTCATCGCGCCAAGGTTCATATTCATAACCTCATAACCCGTCTTTGAGGTTGACGTGTCGATCGTTTCCTCCGGGAACCAGATGTGCCAGCTCCAGATGATCGTCTTGTCCTCCGAACATGCCGCGATCAAAGCGTTGCCCGGCTGCGAGGCCGCCTTGAAGGTTATCTTCCCGTCTTTGAAAGCGACGTTCGTGATCATCCCTTTGGATGTTTCCCAGACCAGCGCCGCTGATGCCGGCGACAGTTTCTCCGGAGCGTCAAGACCTTCCGTGGCGGCTCCGTTCCCTCTAACGGTCGCGTCAAAGGAATAATCGCCTTTCTTGGTGATGAGATAGCAATTGGAGGTTCCGTCCTTGCTTAGGTTGTCGGCAACCACCTCCGGACTCGGCTCCGGCTCAGGTTCCGGCGCGGGAGCCGGATCAGGGGTTGTTCCATTCTTGCCACAAGAGGTGGCGATCAAAAGCATAAAGCCATAGACAAATCTTGTCAGATTCTTCTTCATACAGTCCGTTTTTCAAAAATTAGTTGCAAGTTTACACAATTTCCCCGAGATTCTCTTTTTTTTCAACATAAAAAAAACACACTGTCCGCGCCTCGAAACACGCCTGGAAGCGCTTGGAAGCCGCCTTTCAACCATCAGTAAGCCACTCCGCGCCAGAGCATTATTTGCATTCGTTCGGAGATTTGCATATTTTTGCACTTGAATTGACTGGTTTACAACCATCACTCACAATGACACAAAACTGTATATTTAATATTTCTACCATGAAAAAGATCATTTTGACACTTGCCGTCGCCGGATTAGCGACAGCGGTGACATCCTGCGGCACAAAACCGAACACATTGACCTCCGCCGAGAAGGCTGACGGCTGGGTACTCCTTTTCAACGGAGAGAACCTCAATGGCTGGCGTGACTACAACGGCGACTCTCTGACCAACGGCTGGACCGTCGTGGACGGCTGCATCCAGGCTTCCGGAGAGGGAGCCGACGAGTCTGGCTACATCGTCACGGACAAGAAGTACGAGAATTTTGAACTCTCGTGGGACTGGAAACTCACGCACGGAGGAAACAGCGGAATGCTCTACCACGTGGTCGAGAATCCTAAATTCAAGGTTCCGTATGTCACCGGACCTGAGTACCAACTGATTGACAATGAGGGATGGGAAGAAGTCAATGCCCCTACCAGACTGGAAGAGTGGCAGAAACTCGGCGTGGACTACGCGATGCATCTTCCTGACTACAGCAAGATGAAGGTCAACCCTCAGGGCGAATGGAACAACTCGAAGATCGTCTTCGACAACGGCCACGTGGAGCATTGGCTCAACGGCGAGAAGATCCTTGAGTTCGAGGCTTGGACGGACGACTGGTTCGAGAGGAAGGCAAGCGGCAAATGGGGCGACGCCACTGAATATGGTCTCGCTCACGAAGGCGTGATCTGTCTTCAGGACCACGGCGACCCGGCCTCTTTCAGGAACATCAAGATCAAGGAACTGCCACGCAAGGCCGGCAAGGAGGTCGAGCTTTTCAACGGCAAGGATCTGCACGGATGGGAGTTGTTCGGAAGCATGCGCACCGGTGTGGACGAGGAAGGCAACCTCGTGACAGAGAACGGAGAAGACCTCCGCTACGGCTATCTCGGAACCCGTGAATATTACAAGGACTTCGACCTCACCGTGGAGTTCCGGCAGTGTTCCAACGGCAACTCCGGCCTCTTCTTCCACTCATTCGTGGAGGGCGGCTACCAGAACAACATAGTGAACGGCTGGCAGTGCGAGGTCGCTCCGAAGGGCTATGACACGGCAGGCATCTACGAGTCATATGGCCGTGGATGGCTGGTTCAGATTCCTGACGAGAAGGAGGAGATCCTCAAGGAAGGAGAATGGAACACGCTTCGCCTGAGAGTGGAGGGCGACAATGTGAAGACATGGCTGAACGGCGAGCCTATGGTTGACATCAATGACGAGCTGATCGGATCAAAGTCAGGCCGCATCATGCTCCAGATCCACGACGGAAACAACATCAAAGTCCTTTGGCGTAATTTCCGCCTCACGACTTTATAGTAATCCTTAACGCAAACTAAGTAAGCGTAAAAAAACAAGTAGGTAATCTTTTAAGGATTACTAAAGGATACAAAAAAGAAGTTGGCTGATTTTGCACGTTACCAAAATCAGCCAACTTCTTTTTAGCATCCCGTCCGTCAATCGAAACTGAGCATGGAGTCATCCAGCCACTTTGTGCCGACCAACGCCTGATAGTCGCCGGTGTCCTTGCCGGACCGGAAATTACGGAAATAGCGGTTCTCCGAAAGGAGTTTTCCGTCAGCGGAAGTCAGGGAGAGAGTCACGATGCAAAGACCATCCGGCACATCAGCGATGTCAAGCACCGGAGTTGTCGTGTCCTCCGCAGGACTCACTTGAGCTGTTTTTGAATATACTTCCTCACCGTTCGGATTAACTAAGGTCACGCTGGCTGTAAGGTTATTAAGATCACCGCAGCTGGCGTTGACAACCTCAATCCGGCAAGTGGCCGGGTTCAACTGGATGTGCAACGGCTCACAGGCCTTCCTCACGGCGGCGCACGCACCGGTCGGACGGAACCAATAGTCGTAAGTCTGCCATGCGAGGCTCGGCCACGCACTGTGGGACATCCAGATCAGCAATCCCTTGCGGTTCACATTGTTAGCCTCGTACATGGCACGGTAGCCATCATAGTTGATCCACTGGGCATACTTCGCGAACCTCTCGGCGGACTCCAATGCCTGGTCACCGAAACGCCTGCGGGTCATCCCGATGAACGCCGTGTCTCCCTGCGCTCCCGTCCTGGTGAAATCATGCTGCCCCCAGACATCATCGATCGGCCACAAATGCCCGGATGTCAGCATCTGCGACAGGCTCTTATAGTCCATGATGGCCGGCATTCCCCTCTCGCTGTGGAACTTGGACGTAGGGTTCTCGAAATAGAAGGAAGGCTCGACCGCACGGTAAGGGCCGTGACCGCTGACACCGTCGTCCGCTGAGCTTGGGATGTACACGATGTCGGAATGGAGATCCTTCACGGTCCTGACAAGGCCATCGTTCAAGGCGGCAGGAGGATAGCCCTCGTTGCGTCCGCAATAAAGTCCGATGCTTGGATGTTTGCGGATAAGGCTGACATAATCCCTCGCGTTGTCGATGAACATCCCTTTGGCGTCGGGATCCGGACCGTCGGCCGGATTCGAAAGCCAGAAGTCCTGCCAGACCACGATTCCGTACTTGTCACAAGCCTCGTAGAACTCCTCGTCGCCCGTCTGGCCGACCCAGTTACGGATCATATTCAGATTCATGTCTCTGTGCATGCGGACAGCGGTGTCATATTCATCGGCTCCGTAGCGGAGATTATATTCACTGAACCCCCAGTTCCCGCCTTTCGGGAAGAAGCGGCGGCCATTGATGAACATTTTGAGGTCGCTCATCACGTCGCCGTAAGTGAATTCGCGGATTCCGGCAAGCCACTCGATGGAGGTCATCGCCTCGTCCGCCCCGTCTGGGATGAACGAGAAGGTGGCCTTGTGCAGGTTCGGCTCGCCGTAGCCGTTCGGCCACCAAAGAGCGATCTCGCGATCCTTCAGTTGTGAATATTCCTCCGGCGTGAATGCCAGAGTCTCGACCGTCCCCGCCTTGGCGACAATATGCCGCTTAAACTCAATTCCTTCTATAGTTCCGCGGAGGGTTCCGGCAACGTCTTCCGAAGAGACTCCGGCCACATTGACGGACACCGTCATCGATGCCAGACCGTCCTTCAAGCGGCTCTGCACCAGAGGGTCGCTGAGGTACACCGGAGCGGATCGCTCGATCCTGACATCGTTCCAGAGCCCCATGTCACGGCCTCTGACCGTAGGCATCCAATCCCAGCCGACGGTCGCATGGAATGTTGGGTTGTCGGCTCCCAACTGACCTCCGTTGAAGTCAGGACTCTCGGCGTTTTTCTCCTTCACCGCCGCATAATGGGCCGGCTTGATGACGCGGACCGCTACCACGTTACCGTTCTCCCGGAGCAGATCCGTGATGTCAAAGCGTGCGCGCCTGAAAGCGCCGGCGATGTTTCCAAGCCGGTTGCCGTTGAGATAAACCTCTGCCTTCCAGTTGATTCCGTCGAAGGTAAGGAAGATGCGGTCTCCCGGGCGCTTCGGCAGGGTAAGTGACTGGGTCGCAGGTGTCCACCTGTACCAGAAATCCGAGTTGAAGTAGGATTCGGAAATATGCAGGTTGTTGTCGGCGATCGCCGGATCCGGAACCGCACCGGCGGCGATGTAGCTGTAGAGAACCGTTCCCGGCACGACGGCAGGCAGCCAATCAGCGTCGTCATATTCATTGGAGGAGATCTCCTCACCGCCGGAAGTCACCGCCGAGGCTCTCTGAAGCTTCCACTCCGCATCGTCATACCTGCCGTCTTTCACCTTCGGTCCGAACACCTCAAACTCGCTCAAAGCCAGACACTCACCATCATCAGCCGCTCCCGTCAGGCGGAGGCGGACATAGCGTGCGTTCCCTTTCGCCTTGAATGAATATGTCAGCGAATCCGTCGCCGGAAGATCCGCGACTCGTCTCCAGACCTTCGCGTCGTCCGAAACCTCGACCCAGCCGCCCTCGGCTCTATGGATCCAATGCAGCCGGATCTCGTCGAACTTTCTATTTGAGCCAAGATCGACGCTGATCCACTGCGGGCCGCCGTCCGCGCTCATCCATGCGCTGGTAAAGACCTCAGAAGGAAGCACGTTGAATCCCCTGGCCTCCTTTGAGTCGTAAGGCCCCGTGTCGGAGCTTCTGCCGAAGGACTTCTCCGAGGAGAAATCCACGGACTTGATGACCCAGAAAAGAGCGCCTTCCATCTCGAACTGAACATGGAAGCGACTGAAATCCACAGCATTGGCAAGAGGTATCTCAAGATCCAACTCCCTCGCCGGCCTTGTCAGAGTCTCAGCCTGCTTATTAGGGTCGGTGATCACCTCGGGATGGCGCGGCGATCCCGGCAGCCCGGATCCTCCGATGAATCCGACCTCACGGAAATCCGTTCCGGAGCCTGAAGCGCGGCAAGAAATTGACCATTCAGAGCTAGGTTCCTGATAGACGACATATCCCCGGATCCTGACACAGGACGCTGTAAAACTCTGACGTCCCCACTCATATTCAAGAAAGGTGCTGTACCCTTCCAATGTGTTTCTTGAATATGGCCCCGCATCAACCGTCCATTCTTTCTCGCGCCGAGGAAGTTCGCCTTCGGGCGTGGAGACCTTCAGCCAGGCCGGCTCCCCACTCTCGACGACCCCGTCGGTGACCAGTTGCGCCGTAAGGTTGTAGTCATAGGTTGACGATGCGTAAGCCGCCTTGTTCAATGCGATGTTCTCGTCAGGCCCATTGCCCGAGCACCCGGCCAGCACCAGTGCGAGAGCCACCGTCGCGGCGAAAGATGATTTCTTCATTAACATATCAATCAATTGTTTCTGCAAGATAAGTAATCCTTAAATATAATCGAACGAATATAGTAATAAATATTCGTAAAGCAATAAGGAGGTTGCGGCGGGAGGCTGCGGGCGAGATTCGGGGGTTTTCACGCTCGGAGCGGCACAGATGGGAGGCTAAGGGCGGGATTCCAGATCGGAGGATGGGTAACAAGCATCATCCTACAATGCGTAGGGCACATCATACAAGGAAGAAGAGCATCTAAAAAAAAGTAAAGTAAAACTAATGACTATTAGTTCATTACAGCGATTTGGCGGAGGATACAGGATTCGAACCTGTGGGGCCTTTCAGCCGACTTGTTTTCGAGACAAGCACCATAAACCACTCGGACAATCCTCCGTGTTTTGCGATGCAAAAATAACAATTTTCGGGGAAATTATCAATCCGCATCGCTCTTTATTTGGTCAGCGACATACAAACTGCCCCTCGTGAGGCAAAGCCATAATTACAAGGATCACCGGTCTGACTGATCCTTGCGGTTTCCGATCTCCACAGAAGTGAGCGAAAGGGCAATCAGCGACTGCGCCGGGATGTAGGTCAGCATCACCAGGAAGCCATGCAACGGAAGGCGTATGCCGGTGAACATGCCGGCGGCAAGGATCGCATCAGAGATGACAAACAGGACATAGCCTACGAGGGTCATGATATAGAGGCGGTTTTTGGTCTCGACGGCTGCCAAAATCACCGCGTTGATGACAAATGCGAACACACATGCGTACACCACGACGCAGCCTCCCAAGAATCCCTTGACATCGAATGCGTGGGCGGGGATGGTCGTGACAGCGATCAGGATGGCCAGAATCATGAACCTCATCAGCACCTCCTTTGTGCCTGTAACTTTTCGCGGCTCAGGAATCGTCAGGAAATAGAATATGTGACCGACGAGAAAGGCCAGAAGCCCAGCGAGAAAGAAGGTCTGCCCGTTGAACATCAGCAGGATGTCCCCCAACGCCCCGAACGCCATAGCCAGCATCAACGTGGTCACCCGCCTTCCGCGAACGCCTTCCCTTGTCAGTAGCAGCCAGCAGAAGAGCGCCAGCGACGGCACAATCAGCGGCTTGGAGCATAACACAAGAATATTCACACCCAAAAGTTTGCCGAGCAGATTCGCCACGGACGAAAGTATGAATATCGCCGCCGCCAACTTTTGCGACACATTCAAAGACTTCATAACCAACTAATTATTAAGTAATCCTTAAAAACTATCCTCGAAAATTCTTCACAAATCTTTACCAACTTATTTTTTAACGCTTACTAAAGTCAAACAATCATATTCACAAACCATTGCCATGGTCATGTACCGCCGTCATTCCTCTAAGGACAACTTCCTTACTGACAAAGGAATAGGATGGATCGACTCTGGTTCGACATTCCGTCTTAACGTGGAGGCCAGCCTCTCAAGGGTCTTTCTCCTGTCCACCGGCGACAGCTCGCATTCCCACACCACAATCACATTCCATCCCAGCGCCTCAAGAGCGGCGGTCTCGGCAGCGTCCCGCTCCTTGTTCCTGCGGATCTTCTCTGCCCAGAACTCAACGTTGCTGTGCGGAAGCCTGAACTTCCCGCACCCCGGATGCCCGTGCCAGAAGCACCCGTTCACGAATATCACGGTGTGATACCTCCTAAGCACAAGATCCGGACACCCCGGAAGCCTCCTTGAATGCAGCGAGTACCTGAACCCCATCGAATGCAGCCCCCTGCGCACAACCATCTCCGGCCGTGTGTCCTTCCCTCTGATCCGCGACATGCAATAATGCCGCTGCTCCTTAGTCATCGTGTCCGGCATGGCTGATCATCGCTAAACTTTATCATTAAAGTAACGCCTGACTATGATGGGCAATACTCTGACTACTTTTCATTATGACAATATTATTCAAAATTATCAACAATTGCAAATGTTGCTCGAGAACAAAAAAAAAGCCCGTCCCGAAAGAGACGGGGCGGGCGTGTCTGGCTGCTGTCTGTCAGACGGCAGGTGGTGGTGCATTACTTTTTGGTTATGCGGGCGGTCCAGCCGCCGCCGGGGGCCATGTGGATCGTTAACTTACGGTCGGCGGAAAGCCGGGCGGACTCGCGTTTGTAGTCGCGGGCGGCGCGGTCGGCGTTGATGCCGTCGCGGAAGATTTCCATGGTCCAGTCACCTTCGCCAAGGAAGGAGAGATCAAGGGTTAGGTCGCGGGCAGTCCAGTCGTTTAGAGAGCCGACGTACCAGATGTCGCCGCTGCGGCGGGCCAGGGTTATGTAGCTGCCCAGGACACCGTTGACGGACACGCTCTCATCCCATGTCGTAGGGCAGTCGGCGATGAACTTGGTGCACTCCGGCTCGGCCATGTAGTTGGACGGAGAGTCGCACAGCATGTTCAGAGGAGAGTCGAAAACTACATATTCAGCAAGCTGATGGCAGCGTGTGCCCTGGCTCATCGCCTCGGAGTTGACCGGATGGTAGTTCCTCCTTGTGGCGTTGCGCATGGCGCCTTGCGTGTAGTCCATCGGGCCGGCGGCCATTCTGATGAACGGTACGGTGACATCGTAGGTCACCTGATCCACGTCGGACTTGCTCCACTTCATCTGCTCAAGGCCGAAGACTCCCTCATAGTTGATGACATTTGGATAGGTGCGGTTGAGTCCGACCGGCTTGAATGCCCCGTGGAAATCAACCAAGAGTCCGTACTTGGCGGCGGTGGCGGCGGCGCGCCTGAAGAAATCCACCATCATCTGGTCGTCCCTGTCCATGAAGTCCACCTTGAAGCCTTTTATTCCCATTTCAGAATAGTGGCGGCAGACGTTCTCCATGTCACGGTCGAAAGCGTAGTAGCCGGCCCAAAGGATGAGGCCCACGTTGTGTGCTTTGGCATATTCACAAAGCATCGGAAGGTCGATCTCAGGGATGATCTGCATCAGATCGGCCTTCTTGTTGACTGCCCAGCCCTCATCGAGGATGACATATTCAATGCCATGCTTCTGTGCGAAGTCGATGTAGTACTTGTAGGTGTCGTTGTTGATGCCGGCGCGGAAGTCCACCCCGTAGATGTTCCATGCGTTCCACCAGTCCCACGCCACCTTGCCAGGCCTCACCCAGCTGTAGTCCACCGAAGGATCGGCGGGCGTTCCGAGCTTCCAGACCATGTCGTTGACGGCCAGGTCCGCATCGTTTGTCGTCACCATGATTATCCTCCACGGGAAAGACTCGCCGGCCGAGCAGGACGCGATGTAGTCCTCGCGCTCCCTGACAATGCCCTGAAGCATGTTGTGGCCGCCATATTCAACAGTCTTCGGGTACGGCGCGAAACGTCCGGAGAGGGTTGTGGCATCGCCCTCGTTGTAGAGGTACATTCCCGGATAGTCCAGAAGGTCGGACTCGGTGATCAAAACCTTCATCCCGTCATCGGCGGAAACCGCTATCGGCAGGAAGGCGAGGCGCTCCTTGTTCCAACCGGAAAGAGGAGTGACCGTGTAGGTGTTCTCGAAAGAGTTCCAGTACTGACTCTCAAGGGTTTCCAAGTGCTGAGCCACGTAAGGGACATAGGCGCTCCAGTCCTTCGCGAAATTGAAGCGAGCCTTCTCCGACAGCACCTTGCCGTCTTTCTTCAGCAAGCTGACGAAGCGGTAGGCTATACCCTCGTCGTAGGCACGGAAAACTAGAGAGAATTCCTTGAATATGAGAGATAGCTCATTGTAGTTGTCACGAACCTCCGACCTCTTGTAGGCAACTGTCGGAATCACCTGATCCACAGCGGTTTTACGCACCTTGCGCACCTTGTCGTTCTCTCCGAAGACTATGCCGTCCGAAAGCGTCATCGAGATCTCCGACGCATCAATCAGGCCGACAGCGTCCCTTGAGACCGAATAGGAGATTGTCTTACCAACCACTACCGTGGCCGAGAGATGACCGTCAGGTGAGACAACCTTGTAGGATCCGTCCTTCGCGGACGAGGTGAAGGCAACCGTGAATAATGCGGCGGCTGCCAGTACAGTTCTGTATGTCATAATCGAAAAAATATGTTTTGTCATTTCGCTTGATAAAGATACTAACATCTTCGGATAATTCAGCATGCTGAATCAAATATATTTGCAATAATCCTGTTGAGCAAGGCCTCCGGATCCTGATTGTCAATGGGGTCAGATCTTGACCTCCACCTTGTGATGCCCTGATTCCAGGATGGCTGTCCTGGAATTCTTCAGGACGACCTCGGCCTTGGTGCCGGCTGGAACATCTATCTCAAGGACGGCTGACCTGGATTTGGTGGTCTTCCGGGAGAGGGAGACGCTGATCCTGCCGTACTTAGTCTCGAACGAGGTCGAGGCGCGCCTTAGCCAGCCCATCTGTGGACGGACGGAGAAGGTCTCGAAGGCGGGAGTCAAAGGAGCCACGCCGCAGACTTTCTGGCCGAGCAGTATGATGTTGGCTCCGGACCAGGCATGGTTGCTGGAATTCGTCCAGTTCCAATGCTCATAGAGAGTCGAGCTTCGCTCATCCATGATCGTGGCCATTCTCCTTTTCATCCTGTCAAGAGCCGCGGAAGGCTCTCCAAGCACGAACAGGGCCTCCACCATGTACTTCTCCATGTAGGTCGAGGCCATGTCCGTGGTCTTCAGTACACGAGCGATCGCAGGGTACTTGTCCTCCGAGGCTATCCCGGCAAGCACCGCCATAGCCTGAGGCCTGTCATCGGTACGGTCCCTGTAGGACGGACTGCGGTAGCCCTCGCCGGTCCAGTACAGCCTGTTGTACGAATCCTTGAGCCGCTCCATGACCGAACTGATCATGGCCACGTCCCCGGTCTTGCCAAGCAATCCGGCGAACTCCAGCTCGCCTTTCAGCGCAAGGTAATACAGACACGGCATCAAGGCGAGCTGATCGACCGGAGAGTCGGCGTCCGGCCAGTCCCAGTCCCCTGTCCTGTAGACCGGAATCCCGTTCTCATCAAGCCTCCAGACCTCATGCAGGTACTTTTTCATCCTGTCATAGACGACCGGGACGAAGGAATCATCGCCTGAGTAGAAGTACTGCGCATGGAATCCGTACCAGCCCAAGGCGGCGAGCATCTGGGACGGCAGCTCGGCGGAGTAGTTGAACGCCGGCACAGGAGAGGACAGCACACCGTCCACCCTCTGCCAGTTCACCAGCTCGTGTATTCCCTTTACCGCCAGCGCCCACGACGACGGTGACAAGGAGTAGAAGGCCATTCCCAGCTCATTCACCTCGTCGCCCCACCACTGCGCCCTCTCACGGTCAGGGCAGTCCATGTAGGTGTCGCGCATGCAGACGTAGAGGGTACGAACCGCCTTCCTCCAATATTCATTCAGGAAAGGGTCGTCACATTCGAACGTACCGGAGATCTCGGTGTCGTAGCCGGTCTCCCTGTACTTCACGTCAAGGACTTCCACGTCGGGCGGAAGGATGTAGAACATCTTGTCGCCGTTCAGCCAGCCGAGGCTCTCATATTCCTGCACACCATCTTTGGTGACATATTCAGCCCAAAGGCACTGCGTCCTGGCCAAGGCGACCTTGTAGTGGTCGGTCTGCAACCTGATCGTCCTGCCCGCCGGCGCCTTCACCTTCAGGTACGGCGTGATCTGGGCGTTGTACGGAAGTGCGCAGACCAGGGTGTCGCCCGACCTGCGGACCTCAGGATAGTCGAGCAGACCACTTGTCTTCCAAAGAGGTATGGGTCTTTTGACAAGCTTGCCGAAAGGAGCCTGGCCGACTATCACCGGAAGCTCCATCGCACTTCCGAGGCGTTTGGCGGCAGGGTCGCGCCAGTCAGGGATCTCCTTTCTGGCGTCATAGCGCAGGTTGCTCTCAGGAAGACGGTAGTTGGCCTCCGGCTCCCCCGCGCTCGAATAGGCGCCGAAGACCGTCGCCTCCCAAGTCTTGTCAGAGAGGATCTCCAGCCCGGGAGCCTCCGCCTCGAAAAGCAGTCCCGCGAGTCCGCTGCCGGCGTGACTGAAACCGTTGCGACCGAAATACCAGACAAGGACGGAGATGCAATTCTCTCCCTTCCTCAGGAAAGGAGCGATGTCCACCTCGTCATAATAGGAGTCTCCGGGAGCCGGGCCACGCTTGAGGCCACCCTCGAACACGACCAGCGAGTCATTGATCCAGAGCCAGTACTTGGAGTCGGCGGCGATCCTGGCCGTCATCACTTCCGGGACTTCCGCCACGGTGACCTTCTTTTTGAACGCGAGCCAGGAATTGGTCTCGCTCCGGTACTCCTGTTTTCCTATCCAGCGGGCCTTCCACGCGGTCTCCCGGGCGGAAAGCGCGGTGGCCGCAAGCAAAATACCGGCGGCCACACAAACTATAAAACGACGAGCGCTCATCAGTCAACCTTGATTTTCAATGAATATGTTCCCGTGGCCAGCGTCCTTGGTCTGCCGTTGGAGGCCGTCACCGTGGCCGTTGTCCCTTCGGGAACCTCAACCGTGAGGGAAGCCACGCCGGACTTGGCCGAACGACGGCTGAGCTGGACACGGATCATACCGTAGTGCGTCTCCACGGAGGCCGAGGCGGTCTTTAAAGTACCCATCCGAGGCTTAACCTCGAAGGCTTTGAAGCCAGGAGCCGTCGGCTCGATTCCGCATAGTTTCTGGCTCAGGATGGTCAGAGGGCCGCCGCTCCACGCATGGTTGACCGTGCCGCCGCCGAAGCCTTCGCTGCCGATGCCCCAACCCTCGAACAAGGTCGTGTAGTCGTAGGCGAGCATCTTGGCGTAGCGGGATTTCATCCTCTCAATGGCGAAATCAGCGTGTCCCATCTGGAAAAGAGCCTCCAGGACGTACTTCTCCATGTAAGGGCTGGCGTGATGTTCCTTTTTAAGAGTCTCGAACAGAGCCGGATACTTATCCGGTGAGGCAAGGCCGGAAACAATGGCCATAGCCTGCGCCCGGTCATCAGTCTGCTTCTTGTAGTCCGGATCACGGTAGGCCGAACCAGTCCAATACTGAGCGTCAAAACTGTCGGAGATTCTTTTCATCAAAGCCTCAAGCATCTCAACATCCTTCTGCTTGCCGAGAATGCGGGCGAAATCCTTTTGAGACTTGAGGGCAAGATAGTACCAGCAGTTCGTCAGGACCTCGGTGTCGATGTCGTCGCCCCAGTCGCCCCAGTTCCAGTCGCCCGGACGGACGTTCAGAAGACCGTTGTCCTTGAATTCCCAAAGACCGCTTCCGAGCAGATAGCGCTCCACCTTAGGATAGACCTCGGCCACGAAGGTGCTGTCGCCGCTGAACCAGTACTGGGTGTGGAAACCGTACCAGCCCACGGATGCGAGCATCTGGAGCGGGAGTTCTATCACACGGTTGCCGGCCGGCACCGGAGAATAGATCACCCCGTTAGCCTCCTGCCAGTTCACCAGCTCAAGGATACCCTTTCTGGCAAGCAGCTGGCCTGACGGTGACAAAGCATAGAACGCCTCTCCAAGTTCGTTCACCTCATCGCCCCACCACTGCGCGCGCTCGCGGTCCGGGCAGTCCATGTAGGTGTCGCGCATGGTGATGTAAAGCGTTCTGGCCGAGCGTTTCCAAAGCTCGTTGAGGAACGGGTCCCCGCACTCGAACGTCCCCGAGAACTCCGTGTCGTAGCCGGTCTCGCGGTACTTGAGGTCCACGACCTTCACTCCTGAAGGCACGATGTACCACACCTCGTGGCCGTTCATCCAGCCCAGGCTTTCATATTCCTGCACCCCGTCCCGGGTGATGTACTCGGCGCGCACGTTGTTCGCGCTGCCGCCGAAGTAGTTGTCGGTCATGATCCTGACCATCTCGCCGCCTTTGGCCTCGACTTTCAGGTAAGGAGTGACCTGCGCATTGTAGGGCAGCTTGCAATAGAGCGTGTCATTGGATTGACGCACAGAGACATATTCCTTTAGTCCATAGTCTTTCCACATCGGGATCGGACGCTCGGCCATCCGCCCCATCGCAGGCCAGGCCATCTCGTCCACATTGTCGGCTCCGTGCATCTTGCCGCGGACATCGAACCCAGGCATATTCCAGCCCGGCATATCCTTTCTCGCGTCGAACCTTATGTTGCTCTCCGGGAGCCGGTAGTTCGGATGAGGAGCGTCCGTGCTGCCATAGGCAGGATTGAGGGCGCAGACCCAGGACTGGTCCGAGAGAATCTCCAGTTCGGGCGAGACCGCCTCGAAAATCAGGGCAGCCTGGCCGCTGCTGTTGTGGCTGAAGCCCTGCTTGCCGAAGTGCCAGAGAAGGATCGCTATCGTGTTGTCGCCTTCCTTGAGGAAAGGGGCGATGTCCACCTTGTCGTAGTAGGTGCCGTTGGGGAACGGTCCGCGCTTGAGGCCTCCCTCAAACACAGCCAGCTCACCGTTGATCCACATCCAGTACTTCGAGTCCGCCGAGATGCGTGCGACCAGTCTGTCGGGACATTCAGAGACCTTGAACTCCTTGCGGTAGGAGATCCAGGTGTTGGTCGCGCTCTGGCTCAGGGATGGGGTGATCCAGTGAGCCTTCCAATCAGAACGGGACTCCGAGCCGGCCAGTGGCGAGCCTCCGAGAGTCAGTGCGGCCGCGACGGCGGCCAGCTTGATAAGTTTTGAAAGTTTCATTGTAATATACATTGATCATTGTTCTCGTGTCCGCAAAGGGACGAGCGCCCCTTTGGAAGGAGACAAAGATACGAATTTTCATCGATGAAAAGCGGGCGTTCGTCGATTTGAGTTGAAATTCTTTCCCGCTAACGTTAGTTTCGCACCCGGAACAAGATTCTTACGAACATGAAAGTACAAGCAATCATCCTAATCACCGCACTGACGGTCACAGGCATGGCCGCCGGCGCGCAGAACAAGAAATGGACACTGCAGGAATGCATCGACTACGCCGTGGAGAACAACATCTCCCTGAGGCAGAGCCGGAACGCCCATCTGTCCGGGCTTGAGGACACCTACCAGGCCAAGGCTGCGATGTTTCCGTCGCTGAACGCGTCCGCAAGCCAGGGAGTCACCAACAGACCCTTCTCCGAAAGCGGTAACAGCACCGTGGTCGGTTCGGATGTCTACAGCACATCCAAAGCCACAAGCTGGTCAGGAAACTACGGCATTGACGCCGGCATGACGCTCGACAGCGGAGGCAGTCTGCGTACCGCCCTTAGGCAGAGCCGGTTGCAGAACTCTCTGGATTCGCTGTCGGTGGAGGAAAGCACCAACGATGTGGTGATCTCGATTGTAAAGGCCTACATGCAGTGCCTCCCGTGAGCAAAACCGCCCTTCCTGCGCACCAGAGAACCGTTCCGCAACCTCTCGTGAGCAAGACTGCTCTTCCTGCGCACGAGGGAACAGTTCCGCAACCTCTCGTGAGCAAAACAGCCCGTCCTGCGCACCAGAGAACCGCTCCGCAACCTCTCGTGAGCCAAACAGCACGTCCTGCGCACCAGGGAACCGCTCCGCATGCTCTCGTGAGCAAGACTGCTCTTCCTGCGCACGAGGGAACCGTTCCGCAACATCTCGTGAGCAAAACCGCCCGTCCTGCGCACGAGGGAGCCGCTCAGCATGCTCTCGTGAGCCAAACAGCCCGTCCTGCGCACGAGGGAGCATATTCACTTAGCCAGACTTATCCTTCTGCCGGTCGCTGCCCTTCAGACGTGGTTGCCGCAGGATCCAGCTGGAAGATCTTTTCCATAAGGCCACTTCTGGGTAGAAGTCATGAAAGGGTCGCAGCCCTGGAAGCGGGCGACGTAGGCTTCCCACTCTGCCTGACGGGGCAAGGTGGCGAGACGGGCGTTGTCCACGACGAAGTCGAAGTCATCGCTGGTGTCCATGATCATGAAGACCCCGCGTTCAAGGCGGTAGATCTGCATGTCAAGGATGCCGACTGAGCGGATCCCCTCCTGAATCTCGGGCCAGACGTGCCGGCGAGCCTCGATGTAGATCTCAATCATCTGACTGTCCCCAACCAGCTCAAGTGTTTGACAATATCTTTTCATTTTCTTAGAATTTAAGCGCCCATGCCTAAAGCCGATAGCCTAAACGTGAGCTAGCTAAATGAAAGGAGCTCATGCGTAGCTCAAGCCAAGCACTAAGGTGCCAAGCCAAACAGCTCCTACCCTACTCTACTCTTGTCAGATAGTATTAGTGGTGATGATAGTTATATTTTTGAACAAATATACTGATCGAAGTCCACTATTGGAGGATTGCTGCCCATGCTTATCACAATACGTATAAAGTCTTCGGCTTCTTCTTTTTTCAACAAGCCGCGTTGAATAGCGTAAAACAGAAAATCGTTTGTGGTCAGATAAGTTATTCCATGTTCGTTACAATAATTGGTTATATCTCTGGTGTTGCTGCTGCCTACAACATCGTTGTGAAATTTGCAGTACACCATGCAGGCGCTTTCCCCTTTACCTAGATGCAACCCGTTTGTTGCCGTTAATCTGAAGTATTCCTTTTTCGCTTCTCCTGAAACATTGAATAGTTCTTCGCGAATATCTATTCCATGAGATATCTGTTTGATTAATTCTGAAAGTATCAACATCGGAAGTTCCTTTTTTACAACATCGAGAACGATGTACTGAAATTCCGGAAATATCCTCGGTAGCAATGATAGTTTTCCCCCTCTGACGAAGTGATTGATTACGTCTGCATCAAGCACTATCTTAGTCTTTTTCTCTCCCATTCGATATCATGTTTAGCAGTTCCGTATAATGCCCTTCGGAAATCTTTCCCGTTTCGAAAAGCAATCTGGCTTTTTCTCCGAAATCTCCGATAAAAACGCCATCGTTTCCTGATTCGTACAATGATTTGTCGTACCCGTAATTCATAGCAGACTCTTTTACCGGTATCATTTGTAGCTCCTGACGTTTATTCTCGGAAATGACCCCTATATCTTTCAAGCGGATAAGCAGCATTGACCGGGAGACCTGGAACAACTGCTCTATTCTTAGGATGGTTGCGAGTTTTACATCATGCCGCAGTATTTCATCTGTGCTGAGCATCGCATACACTCCTTCTCTAGGAAGAAGCAGAACCGATGCGAACAAATCTGCGTTTTTTTCCTCCATAGTCGTGGCTCCGCTGCACATATGTGGTGTGGGATTTTCATCGAAATAAAGGTGATACAATTCATGAGCAATCGTAAAATGCTGTCGTCCTCTGGTAGAATTGCTGTTTATCAGCATGAACATTTTATTGCTTGGTGACTTGCAACTTATACCAAATGACGTGCCGGACAACGGGCGATACATAATTGAAATCTGAAGCTTGCGCAACAAGGTCTTTGCTTCTATTGGCTCGGACGGACCCAATTCATTCAAAGCACGAAATCTACCAGCTAATATTTCCGCTTGCTGTATTGATAGTTTTTTCATTTTGACAATAAGTTATCCATCATAAGAGAATTCTTCACCATACGCTTGAACGCTGCTACCTGCGCCATATCATCGGCAGATAAGTTGTCCACCCTAAATGCCGTAGTCAACATGTTTTTAACCACATCTGGATTCTCTTCATATAGAATGTAAGCATCACATCCATACAAGTCAGCTAAATTTTCCATATATTCCAGTGGCAACTCTCTCGTGCCTAATTCATAATTAGAATATGCAGAGCGATTTATCCCCAGAAATGAAGCGACGTTCTCTTGCGTGAAATCACTGACTTCACGCATCAATTTGATGTTTTTTGCAATTATGAGTCTTTCGTCCATGGCGTTTCCGTGCGCTTTAGTTGTTTTTAATCTGTGGCAAATTTACAAACAATTATACTGAATTCCAAATTTTTGCCACACCTTACAGATGAGCCAACCGTCCCTTGCAAATGTTTGCATATCGGCTTGACCTTCCCGGCTCACTCGCCTTTCCCTCGGCATCCGTTCCCCATGACACACCCTCCCCGTGAATTCGAACGGTGCGTTTTAGGAGTTCACCTCGCCTTCCGCCGTGGGCAAAAGCCTACGATCTGTCACCCAAGAAGAACGCGTAACAGGATGACGGGGGCAAAAGAGCCCGATCCGCACACGTGGTTCCAACGACGGGGGCAAAAACCCGCAATCAGCCAGCCGCTCTCACTCCGGCAAGTTCCAGAATTATATCTCCCAACAGCTTATAGTTCTACCCTTCAGTAATAGAAGTGGCTTTCATTCATCCCGATTTGTCTGCGGAATACCCCGACATGTCGCTCTCAAGAAAGGCTGCCACTGACTTATGTGACAGCAGTCGCCAAGATAGCCTTAGTAGTAATATTCCGAACAGAAAAAGAAGTAATATTTCCTTTATTGTTCAAATTATTGCTATATTTGCAGCATGAAGATAGAATTAAGTGAAATAGGAACCATTCCAGTAACAACTTCAATCATTGAATCGTTATATCCGGAACTGAAGTCTGCCAATAAGAAAGTAACCTGGCTCGAAAAACAAGGGGTTATCATCAGACTGAAGCGAGGACTTTATGTGGCTAATCCCAAACATTCAGGAAAGACTCTATCAAGTGAGTTGATTGCCAATCATCTCTATACGCCTTCGTATATTTCCATGTCTACTGCGCTACGATATTATGGACTTATCCCCGAGGCTGTATATGTTCATCAATCAATGACGGTAAAGCACTCCCGCAGCTTTCAAACTCCGGTCGGCTATTATGACTACAAACATATCTCAAAAGAGGCATTCCCGATAGGAGTAAGGAGTATGTATAAGGATAATTATGCTTTTCTTATCGCATCACCGGAAAAGGCATTGTGTGATTTGATTGCCAATTCCTCAAAAGTCATTCTTCGTTATATGAAGGATGTAGAGGCATATCTTGAGCAGGATATTCGTATGGATATGGATGAGTTCTATAATATGGACGCAAACATATTTGAAGAATATATTAATGTAGGCAAAAAGGCTGATTCAATTTCGACACTTTTAAAATTCTTAAGACGATGAAAAATGAAATATTCGACAATATGCTCTCCCGTTATGATTTAACAACAGAGCAACAGAAAAGAAACGCCATATTTGAAGTAAACCAACAAGTGATACTTGCTGGCCTGTATGCCGGTGGCTTTTTTGAGTCGGCAGCTTTCTATGGCGGAACTTGCTTGAGAATCTTTCATGGCTTGCAGCGTTTCAGTGAGGATATGGATTTTTCATTGCTTACACAAGATGACAAGTTCGATTTCACGAAATATTTTCCTGCAATCATTGATGCTTTTACAATGGTAGGCCGTGAGGTTGAAATAAAGAAAAAAGACAAGAGGAATTTCGGAAAGGTCGAATCTGCATTTCTTAAAGACAATACCGATGTATATGATGTGACTTTCCAAACAGAGAAGTCTATAAAGATAAAGATAGAAGTAGATACTTGCCCACCGTTGAACTTCAAGACGGAACAGAAGCTATTGCTTCAGCCATATTCATTTATAACCCGTTGTCTTACACTTCCCGACTTGTTTGCAGGCAAGATGCACGCATTAGTATATCGTGCGTGGAAGAACAGAGTAAAAGGTCGTGATTGGTACGATTTTGAATGGTATGTACGCCATAATGTCCCACTTGATTTCACTCATTTAGCAGAACGGTGCAAGCAATTCAACAATGAGGATATTACTCCAAAGTTATTCCAAGAGAAACTCATTGAGCGTCTCTCTACAGCCGATATAAAACAAGTGAAAGAAGATGTATTGCCTTTCGTGCGCAATCCAAAAGAACTTGATATTTGGTCAAATGATTATTTCGTGCAGTTGGCTGGGATGATGATAATGGGATAATCATGTATTTAGGGATTGTCGTTTAATGTTTTCAATCTGAGCGAAGCAGCGGCCAATCCCTTCAATTTCTCACCATTTTCACAAACTCCAACAAATGTAAACTCCCATTTTTCAATGAAATTGTTCTGTCCATATGGATGTTTGAATGTTTGAACCAAAAAATGTTATCTTTGCACAAGAATGGAATAATTCGGAATATCATAATGGAATACAAAGACGATGGAGCTTTCATGATTATCACTCAGATTGCCGGAAACGACACAGACGCCGTCGCCCGATAGCGAGCATGAGACATCGTCCATCCAGTTCAGCTTACCTTCCAGCAAGGGGGCGTCTGCCGGGCGGTTGCGCCGGAACCTGACAGGCTTGTGATCATCGGCCAGATGAGAATAACGGAACATAGGGAAGAAATACTCTACATTGTCCACATTCCAGCCACTGATGTCCCCACTGAACCTGCTGTGGCTGAACATTTCCGTCATGTCTTTTACGTTGCTGACATCCCATTTGCTTATATCGCCGTCGAAATCGCTGCCGTTGAACATGTCCGCCATATCCGTCACATGGCTGACATCCCACTCGCTGATGTCGCCGTTGAATGTCTTGAACTTGCTGAGAAGTTCCCGCATGTTCCTGATGGCGGACGTATCGATGCAGTTCAGGTCCGCACGGGAGCCCTGGCGCTTGATCTCCTCGCGGATGGCAGTGATGAGCGCCGTTTTGTCTTCGGCATATGCTTGAAGCCGGATATGACGCTGACGCTCGGATCCTTCACTGCATCTTGCAAAAGGCTTGGGTCGGAGATATAGATATCCTTGAGGTTCTTACAATCGGAGTAAATTCATCGTTGTTTTCTGTATCCGTATAGCGTTGTTTAATAGCCTCAAATCTAACGTCCATAGCTGCACGTAGTTTCTCTTGATAAAAATAAGCATAAGAATCAAATGCCCAAAATAAGGCAACAATACCGATAACGACAGGGAACCATTTTTCAACAGAATAAATCGTTGGAGCTTGTATCATTGCAGCCACAAAGATTCCAAGCAGCGTAAACATGATTTTCTTTGCCTGCATACTATTCCTAGAAAAATTAAGAACAGCGTTGTGCAACTGGTCAATGATTTTCCAGTCTATCTCACTATCGATGTCTCTCGGTTTTTCTTGAGGTATGTTCAATTGAACGTCTACCTTTGGCTGTAAATAATTCCAAAAACTCATATCTGTAATAACACTTTTATTGTATCCTGTCTATATAATCTGTATGGAATAATGGGATAACATGATCAACAGTTCCCGTTTTTTCTCCGCATATCTCTGCTTAAATCATATGGCTGAGATAACCGATTGTCATAGGCATTGTCAAGCATCAATCTAAGATTGTCTGGTGTCAATTTATTCCACGTCGTCACCGATATCTTGACTCCATCTTTCATCAAATTGTCTATAATACGTTCGGGCATATCAGGATAACGTCTCTCGTATTCACTTCTTGAATCAACGCTAACCCAATTCGTAACTTCTGGATAAATCTGCGTTTTCTCGTTGGCGTATGGTATATGGCAGCCTTCGCAATAAGTTTCTGGTAGCATTACCACAACAATCCCCGATCTTTTGTTCTTCTTACCATCGTACATACTTGAGTAAATTTCCCAATCCACATGTTTGCGATGTCGCGTGTTCGGTCCTACAAGCAGAATTGTGACGGAGGTGTCCTGAAGGTATTCATCACGAATTGTCTCTCGTATTTTTTGATCATCCCAGTCGTCCGGTATATCCCCTGTATCAACTGAGCCATCAATAAAAACGTCATTTTCTTTAGCCCATTCTACGAAACCATCTTTATAATGCTGATCATCACGATGGTAAAAACTTACAAAAACTCTATGCATGTTCAATTGTTTTTTTTAGTCCTTTAATTATCAATCCTACAATCTCTATAACATCCGTAGATTGAAATAAGATATAATTATCTTCATTTTCCAATCCGTTGTTAAGGCAATCTATACCATTCGCAACAATTTCTTTCAATTTATTATAGCCCATATCTATACTTTGATTATGGCAGAAAGACATGAAATCAGCATAGCGAGTTTCTTCACATGCTTCCTTTATAACATCTTCAACGTTCTTTTCTTTATTGATAAGGGAGGTGATTAATGAAACTGCACCTCCAAATCCACCCAATAAATATATTGGATGACCTGCCATTGCTGATTGAATAAATTCTTCTATTACACCAGGCATAAAACCACCAAAGCCAGAAGTACGTCCACCGAGAATCACTCTCGCATTCGTCTCAGTTTCCATTTGTCTCCGCATCTTCAATAATGCCAATGCATAGATATAGTTATTCTCATTATTGACTGGTGCTATTGGTTTGCTATTATCTCCCTTATATTCTTCTGGACATTCTACGAATACAGGATTAACACGACTATTTACATATTGCAATCTCATCTTATTGGTAAAACTAAGATAAGTTGGCCATGCAAAAAAATTGCGGAAGAAAAAGGTATCTCGATCTACGTTCCCTTGATAATTCTTATATTGTAGCGACATGTCACTAAAGAGTTCTGTATAGCCACCTCGTCTTAAATCACCACCATATATCATATTAGCACCTGCTATTAGCAAATGTCGTGATAATTCTATTGTCAAGTCTCGTATCATATCTGTTCCATATCCTAGTACATCTGAATTTGGAACTTCTGACACGGAAACCGCTACACTCTTTCCTTTTAGATTTACTGTTTGTGCTAGCAATTGCATCGGAGTGAGAAACAGCTTTTCTTTTCCTGCTATCTTCTTCAAGACATCCAATTCATCCTTAGTAAGAGGTGGCTCAGGATAAATGATATTCGATGCAAGTTCTTCATATACATAAGAATAGGCCTCAGGTGAAAATGGTAATACCTTAAATGTGCTTCTGTCTGGTTCCTCCATTTCCTTACGAAGCTTCTCCAAATACTGTGCTTGACAATATTGATCTAATGCTGTTCGTAATATCAGTATCAGAACATCTACCCAGTTGTCGTTGAAACGGATATACGGTATGTTAGAAATGTATGGAAAGCAACGTTTCACTTCACCATCAAGTAGGCTCACTGCTATTGCAGGTATCTTATTACTCTTTGCAAGGAGGACCTCCTTTTGGCACCATTCTCTTTCAGAATAGGTATTTGAATTCAAGATGACGAGTAGTGATTGTTCTCCTGCTGCATTGTTCTTTATTTGATTTTCAAAGTCCTGTCCATCGAGAATATCACTAGCATCAAAGAATGAATCCAACTTTGTTTTTGAGCGAATGAAATCTCTGAATTCTATTGCATGTTTTTGACCAATTTTATTCTCATCTTTCTTTGAGTGACTGATAAAAATCTTTAGTTTTGTCAGTTCTTTTCTGATAATAAAGCGGATAATGTTGTCAAATAATCGTATCTGAAATTCCTCCCAATTATCTCGTATAGAGAATGACTTCAAGCGTATAAACTGTTTGTCAGATAGACCATGACCGATGTCAAAGGCAAATTTGCTCAATTCAACACAAACAATCTGTACCTTATCAGGATTATCATGTTCTAGTGCCACCACTTCTCCTAAATACTTTTTCCACACATCACTACAATACATTTCGTCATCTACTAATAGTAAGATAAATGTTTTGTCTGTATTATCCAAACTGATTGACTTTATATCGCTCATCTTCTCGTCATCTCCAGTTCGCAGATAAACAGGGATGTCTAAGCCATCCTCAAAAGGATGGTTTGCATCACGACAAAGTAGTTTATAGATATCACCATAAGTGGCTTTGCCTTGCTCATACTGACTATGAAACAAAACGTAAACAGCTAAATTCTTTTTCATGCGTATGAATCCATAATTTTGTTAAGTACATGCGATGCATTACTCTCAGAGAACGAACGGTTTTCTAATATAAACTGGCCTCTGTTAGTTCTTCTAATACTTGCGATCAAGCTATTGAGTTGATAAATACTCATTACAGTATTTACTACCTTCAAATACTCGGGCAGTTTATCTTTCTCAACGCCTTTTAAGCGGAGAACATTCAGCGTGACAACAGAATTATAAGCATAGCCTATTTCCCAAGGTACCCACATAGATCCAAAAGTGTTGGGTGAGAACAGTACTAACATGTGACTGCTATTCTCAATACCTCTCTTAATTGCACTAACCACTGAATGTGGATCGGATCTATTGATGCTACTGTCGTATTGGTCAAAGTACACATCGATGCCTGCATCCTGTAGATAGTCGGCATTAGCCCTCGCTGCATCGGAATCATTCTTCTGATGACTAATAAAGACCCTTGGTTTCTCCAACGTTGGCCGTGGGAGTACGCCGTTATAACTATCTCTAAGGTAATAATAGTTTAAACCTCTAACCATATTTTCAGAATTACTTATTTAATTAATTAAGGAACAACCTTTTTCAACTCATCCAGTCTTTTAAGTAGTTGTTTACTACGAAGAATCTCATCATTGGAGATTCGACTATCAGTTTGAGTTGTTTTCATCGAAGCAAGGTATTTATT
>ERZ1034626.323-NODE-323-length-35299-cov-10.714561_pt1 | contig 35299 bp, 30 predicted proteins | sample MGYA00520652_ERZ1034626 | MGnify/ENA primary metagenome ERZ1034626 (study PRJEB33766, sample SAMN09781765) | gut metagenome | biome: gut microbiome | host: Homo sapiens | place: Madagascar | study: EMG produced TPA metagenomics assembly of the PRJNA485056 data... | reverse complement strand
TTAAGGATTTGTGGAAAATGAAAGGCAAGAAAAAAGAGAATGAAAACGCATTGTGATTGCCAATAAATTGGTCCCCAACGCCAACGCCCGTAGCGGAATTCATTCTCATTAACAGTATAGCTCAAAAAAAGCAGCTTTTCAAGGGGTTTTATGAAAACATTAGCCATTAATAAAAATAACGATATATTTTTAGACGCGTCCGGCTCGTTGTCCTTTTCGCAAGGCAAACAGGCGCGGGCGGATATTGCTACCAACAAAACACGCACTTTATACAGGGAAGTGCCCCTTTCGGCCCAATCCGGCATTCCTTTTTTTGATGTAGTGTTCAATAAATTTGACCCTAAACTCTTTGAACAGTTTTTACGGCAAACGCTGTTAGAGGTTCCGGGCGCTCAAAAAGTATCGCAGTATGATTATCAGATTTCCGGCGGGGTGCTTACATACCGCGCAGTTTTAACCACACAAGACGGGGAGGTAATAATAAATGGCTGATTTGATGGGCTACACCACCCAAAACGGTGTTTTAGTGCCGGACACGGCAGAACTGAAAAGTAATGTAGAACAGGAGTTTACCAACGCATTGGGGCAAGAGTTGGACCTGTCCCCCGAAACTCCTCAAGGGCGCCTGATAGAGGCGGAAACATTGGCCCGCAAAGCGGTGTTGGATAACAACGCCTTAATTGCAAATGCCCTAAACCCGGACACGTCCTTTGGTGTGTTTTTGGATGCGCTGACGGCTCTAACCGGCACTACGCGCCGCTGGGCAACGCATACGTTGGTATTATGCACTTTAACTGGAACTCCCAATACAACGGTTCCGGCCGGTTCCTTGGCGCGCACACAAGCGGGCGATACTTTTGCTCTAGCGGATGATGCCGTTATTGGGGATGACGGAACTGTAAAAGCCTATTTTCAGGCGCAGGAAAGCGGCCCTGTGCCTTGCGAGGTTGGAACGCTTACACAAATCATTAGCCCCGTTTTGGGTTGGGAAACGCTTAATAACCCCACCGGGGCCGCATTGGGTACCGTCACCGAAAGTGATTCTTCCTTACGCAAACGCCGGCAACAGCAACTGTATCGGGGCTCGGCGCTTTTGAACAGCATTTCGTCCGCCGTTAAAAATGTGGACGGTGTTTTGAGCGTTTACGCAGATGAAAATTACACGTCCGTTGTAAAAACGGTAGATGGCATTAGTATTTTGCCACATTCCATTTACATTGTAGCGGACGGCGGGGCGGATAAGGATATAGCGCAGGCCATTTGGCAACACAAAAGTTTAGGCTGCGGCTATACCGGCACGCAAGAAGTGACTGTCGTAGGGGATTTTGGCACCCCCTACCAAGTAGCTTTTAACCGGCCGGACTATCAACCCATTCAAATCAGCGTAAGCGTCGCAACGCCAACATCCGGCGTGACGGCAGATATAGAGCAAGGTGTAAAAGACGCTCTTTCTGCTTGGGCCAATGGAGAAATAGCAGGTATCAGCGGGCTTGGCTTGGGGGTGGACGTCAGCCCATTTGAAGCCGCCTCGGCAATATCTGCGTATTTGCCCGATTTGTTTGTAAAAAACGTGCAAGTCGGGTTAGTTTCCGGCGCATTGGGTACGGCAGTATTGGCTATGAAAGTAAACCAAAAAGCCACATTGGCACAAGAAAATATAACCGTGACGGTGCAATAATATGAACACATTGCAAATAGACCCGCAAATCAACTTACAACAATGCCTCTTATGGCAATACAACAATGCTCCGGCCTTGCGTGCATTGCTTTTGCAAAAAGAGGCTTGGTACAAGGCCCACCAAAAAGAATTTTGGGAGTATTGGTACAACCGCGTTTTTAATTTGGAAACGGCGGATGCGTTCGGCTTGCAAGTATGGGGGGAAATTTTAGACTTTCCCAGACAGGTCAGAACCGTTGACGGACAGCTTAATACACTAACCGATGAACAATACCGCGCGGTGCTAAAAGGGCAACTGCTCAAGTTCAATATGGGGGCCACCGCGCCGGAAGTTAATAAGTGGTTGCAGGTGGTTTTTGGCTCTAAAGGGAAAGTATATTGCTTGGATAATTTGGATATGACGGTGGTTCCTTTTGTGTTTGGACAAAGTCCGTCGGACGAGATTTTATGGTTGCTTTCAAATGTGGATTTTTTGCCGCGTCCGGCGGGCGTGGGATATGAAGTGCGCATTATCGGACAAGATGTTTTTGGCTTTAACGGTAGCGGCCTGCAAACTTTCAATAATGGGGTTTTTTATAAAGATTTTAATGCGGAAATCGTACTGGGTCAAAAACAACTTTCCGTGCTTGCTCCTGCGGGCGCCACAGTTATTATTAACGGGGCCGAAACCAACTATGCAACATTGGATTATAATACGCCCTATACTTTTGAGGTGCGCCGGGCCGGTTTCCAAAGCTGCTCCGGCACCGGGGTACTTACGGACGATACGGTTATAAAAGTACGGGAATTTTCGGTTTCCGCTCCGGCCGGTGCAACGGTGGTTATCAACGGCTCCCAAGTAAACGGAGTATATTTTTTACAATCTTTGGATTACAACTGTCAAGTAAGCCGTTCAGGTTTTATCCCGTGGACGGCGGCCGGAAAGGCGGAAAGTACCACCCAAAGAATAATCCGTTCCTTGCAAATAGCCCCGCACCCAACAGACAGTACGGTGGTGTTAAACGGACAGAATTGCATAGGAGCTTTTTTTGCTAAACGGTTTGATTATTCCTACGAAGTCAGCCGCGACGGCTATGGTACTAAAACCGGCTCCGGCACGGCGCTGGCAGATTTGGTATTGGATGTAGAATTAGCGCCGCTATCTTGGCAGGCATCCCGTTATGGTATCGCACAAAATATAGGCGCCGGACTGATAGAAGTAGGCCGTTATTTGGCACCGTCTTCCGGCCGTTATTCCATAGCCTTGGCAGGGGGCGGGCGGGGCCACGATTCTGAACGTTATAAAGCTAGCCGTGGCGGTATTTCTACTTTGCAAGCCAACTTGCGCCGTGGAGATTCGCTGGTTTTTACGGCCATAGCCAAGGGTTATGGTTTGGGTTGTGTGGGCATAGCTTTTTATGTGAACGGAACTTTAGTTGCCGTAAGCGGCGGTGGCGGCTATGTGGACGATGATAACACTTGCTACGGCGGGGATGGCTACCTAGGTGGTTATTGCGATTCCGGCCCGTCCGGCACTGGTATAAACGAAGGCACTAGCCAAAGCAAGGGGAATGGAGCGGACGGTTCCTGCAACAAGTATCTTAGATATAACACGAATGGAATCCTCTTAAAAAGCCGCGTGGCATACGGTGGGCAAGGCTACGCCAACAGCGCGGATTCCCGCTTCCAAATAACCCAAGTAGCCGGCGTGCAAGACGGAGCCGGCAACAGTAGTGCCGCTTACTTTACCATTACATTTTTAGGAGAATAATTATGGAAACACAACAAACACCGCAAGTAATACAACAACCTTTCGCGGCGCAAGGGGATAAGAACACCATTCCCAACGCCGCCACGGGGACCAATAAAGCCTCTCTGCAAGAGGGGTTCCCGCCCATTACGGGTATGCCGGTTAATAAAGGCGGCATCCCGCCGGAGCGGGCGGACTTTAACGGCGCCATGAATTTGAACAGCCAATTCTATTTTGCCTTTCAAAATGGTTGGTGGCCGACTTTTTCCAAACAAGTAAGTGATGCCATTGGTGGCTATCCTAAGGATGCGGTGCTTTGGCTTTTTGATAGCCAAAAAAGCCGTGCCCGTATTTTGCAGTCTTTAATTCCTAACAACACCTATAACTTTAATACGGACGCCAGTTATATCGGTAAATATTGGAAGGAACTGGTAAAAGACGGACTTGGCCTTGCTATCGGGCAGATTGTACCCAGCCAGTCTAATTTGGCAACGGATAATCCCGGCTGTTTGCCCCTTTGGACGGGCGAATACTACGCCAATGCCTCCACGCTGTACCCCGATTTTTACACGTGGGTCAAAAGCCACCCTGAACTATGCAAAACAAAGGCCGAATATGATGCTGCCATTGCTACTTATGGGGAGTGCCCGTATTATGTGGCGGACGAGGTGTCCGGCTCGTTGCGCCTGCCAAAGTATAAGTTAAGTGAGCAGTACCCGTGGGTCTGTGCCTACAATGCCGCCATTCCAGCCAGTACGGCACAGGCGGCAGAATTTACCGGCGCGTTGGCCGGCAAGTCCAATACGGACCTAGCCAACGCCACCCCGGCACAATCTTTTATCAACCAAAGCATGGCTTGGGGGATACCAGATTATTCTGCTGGTGTTGCGGTGACTTATCCGTATACCGCTCCCACGGCAGGCTTATTTGTTGCAGGAATTGGCGGCGGAGCAGATGTTATTACTGTAAACGGTGTAAACACTGGACTGCAATTTAACGGTGGGAACAGTGCTTCCGTAATGGTAGCCGCGGGAGATGTAGTATCGGTATCTGGCACTGGTGTCGCGACCTGCAAGTTTTACCCGTTGAAAGGAGCGACAAATGCCTGAATATAAATATGCAAAAGTAATAAATGAAGAAACCAAACTGTGTGAAGTGGGGATAGGAACGAATGAAACTTTTTACAAATCTTTAGGATTTACCAAGCAAGAAGTAGAACAATCCTATACCGGCGAATGGTACTTGAAAGGCTATGCCCCGAGCAAGCCGGAGCCTACAACCGCCGAAAAAGTGCAGGTTTTAGAGCAAGCAACTGGCTTAACCCGCGCGGTGCGGGAACTGGTACTGGCGGACGGCTCCGGCGCGAGCGACTATGTGCGAGCCAAAGCACAGGAAATTGAAGCGTTGGCTAATCCGTTGCGCGGTGGGCCGGAGGTATCCGCTCCGGCTGAAACCCAAACCGAGGAGGGCTTATGAACCCAGACACAGTAAAAGGTTGGGTGTGGCTGGCGGGAGTGATTGGTGCGGTGGCCTTTTGGTGCTTTACCATTTACGGTCTGCCTCCGCGGGTGGATAAGTTAGAGCGCATGGTAGCCGAACACGAACGCAAAATGACGGAAACCGACGTTAAGGTGGATATTATACTTGACGACGTAAAAACCATTAAAGGGTTTATTTTACAACGCCACAACGGAGGCAACTAATGGATAACGTAAAAGCAGCGGCCTATATCCGCCGATATGAGGGATTTTCAAAACTCCCCTACAAGTGCCCCACAGGGCATTTAACCGTTGGATATGGGCACAATTTGGAAAACGGTATCAGCGCGGCCGCTGCTGAGTTTATCTTGCAAGAGGATTTAGCGCGCGCGGAACGAGCCGTCAAAAACTCGTTCCCATGGTGGTGGAAACTGGACGATGCGCGGCAATTTGTGTTAGTTGATATGGCATTCAATGTGGGCCTTGCGGGCTTAAAAGGCTTCAAAAAAATGCTTGCCGCCGCCGAACATGGCGACTACCAAACCGCCGCCAAAGAGATGTTGGCCAGCAAATGGGCGGCGCAGGTAGGCCGCCGAGCGGTAGAAAACGCCCGGTTAATGGAAACGGGCAAATGGATTTAATATCGGCAAAGCAGCCGAAATTAAAAAGGAGTGAAAAATGGAACTAGGAATGATTATCTGCCTAGCCGCTGTTGCGTGCGTGGGCTTAATTGAGTGGACGAAAAACTTGGTAGAAAAGTTTTTCAAAGTGCCGGGATATGTTTGGTCCTTGGCGGTATTTGCCGGGGCTATGCTCTGCGGGTTCATTGCCGTTTATGGCGCGGGCATTACGGCCAAAACGCCGCTTATGGCTGTGCTTATCGGGCTGGTGGTATTGGCCTTGGCACAAATCGGCTACGACGCTATCGTAAAAGCCATTGGAAAAAAAGCCGCGTGCGTGCTGGAAAATGAAAAGGCTGATTAGTCTGATGCTTGCCGTGGTACTGGGAGCGCTGCTGCTGGGGAACTGCCAAAAGGCCCGAAAGATAGACCGTTTGACAGAAACCGCGGCCACGCTCCCGGACAACCAGCAGGCGACCGTCAAGGTGGCGGATAACAAAGTGATTACAACCGTCCGCCGCCAAGACGGGACTGTTGACGCCCGCGTGCAGTACGCCCCGCCGGAGGGTTCCGTCAGCGTGGTGCAGCCGGCTTCCGGCCCCGCCACCGTGCGCGTTAAACACGCCGGGTTTACATTCCGTCCAGCCGCGCAAGGGTTGGCCGGAAAAGACCTTAAAATCGCTCTAGGCGCGCGTTTGTTGTACTTTGACAGATACGGGGCCGGCGTGGGCGTTTCGCACGATTTGGAACCGTATTTGTTTGCGGACAGGCGGATAGATGACTTTGTAGGAATTTTCAAAAATACAACCGTTGGCGTGTACGGAGGCCCGCGTTCGGCTGGCATTATGTTGGGGGTGTATTTTTAATGATTACGTGCAAATATATGGACGGCAACGAGTGCCGCAAGTATAGGATGCTTTGCCGGGTTTGCTGTCCTACTTGTCATGAGCCGGATTATGAAACCGACCCGGCCAAGTGGAGGAGTGTTTTGTGAAATGCGTAAATGCGGAATTTGATAATTATTTCGGGAAAAGTTTTTGTGCCGTATGCGCCAAGCCACTCCGGCTTGTTTCGTGCCGGATGTGTCCTTGTGCTATTGCGGCCAAAATAAATCATGTTATAATGAGAGGTGCAATATGGCTGACAAAAAAACTTTGCAAAAACAAATAAACGAAATCAAAGAACAAATGAAAGACATACACGGCTCCAAGTGTGAAGTTTATTCGCGCGTGGTAGGCTATTTGCGCCCAGTACAGGGATGGAACAAAGGCAAAAAAGAGGAGTATGCTATGCGAAAAATGTATGAGGTGGAACACCCAAAACGGTCCTGCGGCTGTTAGTAAGCAGACAAAGAACCCCAACCCCGCACCAGACTGCACGGGGTTTTATGCTGACATTTTGCTGACACGCACATTTCATTTTAGTTCGCTTTGCGCGCATACCGCGCGTAATCATTTCCGACGGGAAATAGGGTGTTTTTTATATTTTACGAGTGAAAAAGGACACCGTCTGACGATTCCTATTGGGGGTATTTCTTCCTAATTTTTTCCATTTCGTTGTTGTTCCTCCGGTCGGATACCTCCGCGCTGCCGCGCGTGTGCCCACGGTATACCTCCCGTCGTCACGCCTAGAACTGAAAAAAATTAGTTTGAAACCCCTTGCACGCTTGTAATATTGCAAGAAACTTAAAAGTATTTTTGAGGCGTAAAGATTTATTCTCCGCCGGGGGCATTTTTTATCGTCGGAATGCTGACAAATTATTTGATTGCCGGCAATTTTTTTATGGCAACAGATAAGTCCGCCGCACCGGAAAGTTTTTTTATATTCCGCGCTTTGGGGGGACTTTTTATTTTGTGTCCGTCCGGGCCCCTTATTAGTATATTCAAACGTGCCCCATATCATAAAAAACCCCGGGCCAAATAAACCCGGGGTTTTTTCATTTTCGTTCAAAACAACACTTATTTTTTAGCTTTGGCCGGTTCCTGTTTAGCAGGCTCCGCCGTGACGGACGGCATGGGCACAAACCCCGCCGGTACGCCATACGGGGCTACCGTGGAAGGGCGCCACACTTCAAACGCATTGGTAAACGCTTGCGAATAGGAGCCGAACAGCCCTTTGGTGAGTCCGAATAACCCGGTAGGCAACACTTTGGGGAATAACCCAATGCTGGGCCCGGCAAACGCCGCGCTGGCCCCCAAAGAGGTCAACGGAATCCATAACGAGGTCCGCGGAACGTCGCTACGCTCTTCAATGCCCGCCCGGATGTGTTTATCCGTATAGTGGCTGACGGTAAGCGGAATAGCCGCAAGCCCCGTTTGGGAAAGGGAAAATACCGTCATAGCGGTAGTGGCGGCTTTGTCCCGCACCACGGCGGCTTCTGCCGCGTTCAGGCCCGCAGTGCGTGCGGCCACATACCCGCCGCGCACCACGTTCATATTTGCCAATTTCTGCAAGGATTGCGTCACGTTGGCCGTACCTACGCCCACCAGTGCAATACCCAGGAAACCGGGGCTGTCAAAACCGTCAAAGCCGTAGTGCATCATCATCGCACTGCCCGTCATATTCATACCGTAGGAAAGCATCAACATCCGTTGGTATTCGGAGCCCATTTTGGCCGGGTCTTTCAAGGCCGCCAACATGGGTTTGGCGCGCAAGCGGGTCAGCAGGGGGAATAAAACCACCGTGCCGCTGGTCACTAACGCCACCCAGTTTTTGCGGTTTTCTTTTTGCATATCGTTAATCCAACCGAAGTCGGTCACTTCCGGGCGGATTAACTGGTTGGCCGCTTTGTTAAAGGTGGCGGCTTCAAACCCGGTAAAGGCAAACGCCGCGGCCGTTAAGGGGAGGAGTTCCTTGCTGGCTAAAATACGCAAGGAGCCCCACGTTTCGCCCCAGCCGTCCCTAAACAAGGTGCGGGCATTTTTAGCCAAAATGGCGGAGCGCATGGCAAACCCGCCGGACATAGGCGCGAATTTCATAAACCCGGCCACTTTGCCGATATTCGGGTCAATGCGGGAGAAATACAAGCTGGCTAAAGAGCCGGCGGAAATCGTCCCCAACACCGGGAATGCGAGCGAAAAGTCCGTCGCCCCCGGGGCAAACAAGTTTGCGGCCACCGGCGGAACCAACATAGCAAAAGAACCAATGTTCTTAAACGCCATACTGGTTAATAAAGAACCGCCGCCGCCAATGCGGTCAATCAGCAAGTTCAGGCCGGAGCGGTTAAGCGCGGAAGACATACCGATTGCCGCGCCGGAAACAAACAGCGGCCAAATGGGGGGCAAGTTGCTTTCGTTTACTTTGCCGTAAAAGCCGGAGGCGCCCGCAAAAGCCATACCGAAAAGCGCCGTACCCAGGGCCATTTTTACCGTTTTTAAGGCGCCGATTTTCATCACCAAGGGGGAGAATACCGGGGTCAGTAAAGACGGAATATACGGCAACGCCAGGGAAATCATAGTCTTATCGGTTTCCGTAATGCGTTCGCCGTAAATGTTTTCAAGCGGCGCAATTAAGCTGGAGGAAGCCGAGCTTAAGCTCAACCCCGTAGCAATATACAGCGGGATTAATTTATTGCCGGTGCGGCTTACATTCATATTAAACCGCAACCCTTGCGGCGCTTGGCGCGCGATAGACAAGAACGGGTTTAACTGCGTTTTGCGCACCCCGTACGAGAACGGCGCCACATTAGTAAGTAATTGTCCGTCGCGGTAGAAATTCAACGCACCGGTGGGGGACATAATCATTTGGGCATTTTCCAACCCCAAATAGGTGTCCGCCTTCAGCGTAAGCGGTACGGAAACCGTTTCGCCCGATTCCAACTGTCTGAGTACAGGCACGGCAGTGGCGTATTTTTTCTCTTTGCTTTGCGGCAACCAATTCTTAAAAGAGAAAGACGACGGTTTTTTATAGGCCGTTAATTTCAATTCAAACGGCGTGCTTAAACCGGCTTTTTCCGCCGCCAAAATAAATTCCGGCATTTGTTGCGCGTCTAAGGTTAATTTGAAATTTTTAGCATTAGCGGTTTGGCCCAAATCGTTGCCGAAACCAAAGGTAATGCCGTTTTTGCCCTGGGTAAACACAGCGCGCTGATAAGTATTTTTACCAAGGCCGCTGACCCCGTTGGCCGCCACCACATTTAAGGGCAGTTCTTCGGCCGCGCCGCCTTGCACCAGTACGGCGGAGCCTAACTGCGTGGTTTTGGATTTTTGCGCTTTGGGCTCTTTTACCGCCGCCACGCTTTCCAGCGCGCTAGGCGCTTTAATGCGTTTATCCGCACTCACGGTGCTTAATAAAGCCTGGCCGATTTTGCCATAGGCGGCATCATTAAAAATGCGGCGGTCGGCGTCCATCATTTGGGTTAAATTGCTCACCAAAAGTTTTTTGTAAGAACCGCGCGAAAAAGTGCGTTTGAGCCACCCGCGACGCGCAAATTGGGCATTGGCCGCGGCGGTAGCATCCGCCAGCATTTGCATAGCAAAGGCCGATTGCTCCGCGGTAGGCGCCTGCCCCAACACGCCGGTTAAAAGCGCTTGGACGGCGGAGCCGTCCGTCCGGCCGTTTACCAATAAAGAGCGGTTTTCAAAAGCCGCAATATTCTGCGGTACTTGAACCGTTTTAAGATTTTTTATATCCGCCGCCAACGCCGCCGTTTCGCCCGGTTTATAACCCGGCAAGCCGGAAATTTTGCCAATTTCTTTAGACAAAACCGCGCGGTAGGCGTTATCTGCATTGAACGTGGTTAATTGAGCCAATTTGCCGCGGTTGGCAAATTCTACATTCGCCCGTTGGGTGGCCGCACTTAACGCTTCGTTAATTACCGCTACTTGGTTTTCACCCAACACCGTGGGATGTTTGGCCGCTTCCGTGCCGACGGATAACGTACCCGCCGCCGTGGAAAATTTCAAATTTTCAGCTACTAATTTGGACGCCGCCGGCACAAAGCCGCCCGGTACTTTTAATAATTCTGCCGTCGTGGGCACTTTGGCAAATTGCGGCATTTGCGCCAGTACCACAGGTTCCATTCCTTTGCGGATACGCACCGGGATATTGCGCAACGTGCGCAAGGGTTTTACCACATTTAAGCGGCGCAGCATAACGGCCCGTTCCGCCACCGTGGCCCCGTTGCGGGCCATATTCATAGCCTTGAACATGGCGCGCCCGACCGTGGCCCCTTTGGCGGCCAGTTTGGTCAAGTCCACCAAACACCATACCAAAATGGCAATATCGCCGTATTGGGCGGCTTTTAAGAACCAGTTGGAGCGGTCTTGGCGCACGCGCTTGGCGTTATACGGGGCACTGCCTTTTTGATAGGCTTTAATAGCGTAGCCCGGTTTGGGAGCGCGCACTTTGGCACTGGCCGTATATACTTTATAGAGTTTGCGGTCTAATTCCAGTTCGCTGTCCGCGCTTAAATCACCCATACTTTGGTTGAACAAGTGGCGGGCAATCGCGCCGGAGGCCGTCAGCCCGGTAATAGATACATATTTATTAAATACGGCGCGGCGGTTATTCCATTCCGCGCGGTTGGCGGCCGCTTGCGCATCGGAAACAATTTTGGCTTGGCCTTGGGCGGTTAAATAGCGGCCGGCCTGCAAATACTGCCCCTGCGGAGCGTAGTTATCCGCGCCGCTTTTGCCGCTTTCCAACGCACCCACTAAAAAGGGTTGGATGCCCGAACAGCCCATCTCGTAAATGTTTTTAAGCTGAAAGGTTTTCTTGCTCCACGCCGCACAGCGGTCCACCCCAAATTCCTTTAACATAGCCAAACTTTGCGCACTGCCTTCGTTAGCGAGCAGTAGGGCCACGTCTTCCCAGGCGTTGCCCATGGGGGCGGTTTGGGAGCGGTCTTTCGTCAACGGATAAACGGTATGTTTGGAAACTTCGCCCAAATACTGCCCGTTTATATTTTTGAACACCTCAACCAGCGTGGCAAGGCTGAAAAAATCTATATTGGAAATATCGCGTTCCTGTTGGGTAGCACTGGCAATAAACCCGCGCAACACGCCGTATTGCTTCATGGCCAGCAGGGCACTCACCCCGCCCAAAAGCGCCGGAACGGCATAAATACTTTCGCGCTGGGCCGTCATAAAATCTTCTATTAAGTTAGCATCTTCGCGCGAAGAAGAAATCATCCCCAGCCCCATAACGGCCGTCAAATGGGCGGAGCAGTCTTTGCAGTTTTTTTGTTTTAACAGGCGGGTATATTCCCGGTGCAAATACTGTTTTTGCTGTACTGTGAAAAAGGATTTTCCGTCCGCCGTTTTAAGCGGCAAAATGCGCACGGAATAGGAAATTAATTTGCGTTTGGCTAACAAGGCTTTGTCTTTCAGCGCAAACAGCGTTTTTACGGCCGCGGCAACCTGGCGCTCCGCTTCCGCCCGGTTTTGTTTTTCTAATTCAGCATAATAATCTTTGCTTAATGCGTCGCGCTGTTTACCCCACGCGCTCACCTTTTTGCCGGACTCCGCCGCCCAACTGTCCACGGCGGCCACATTTTGCTTGAGCCATTCGTCCACCCGGTCTTGGGAATAAGAGCCGCTTTTTTTAAGGGTATCGGCGCGGGCCTGTAAATCTTTTTTGGCTTGGGCGGCCATTTCTTTTACTTTAGCATGCTGTTTGGCGGCCTGTTTGCGTGTTTCTTTGGCAAATTCCGCGCGGAAAGCCGCATACGTATTTTTTTGATGGTTGACCACCGGATTAAATAAATTATCCGCCTGTGCTAATTGCCGTAAATCCGCATCCGTCAAAGAGCCGCGGTCCAACCGGGCCTGCGTGTCTTGCATTTGGCGGCGGATATTTTCACCCGGCAGGGCGGTGCTTTCCCGCACGGCGGTAAACGCTTTCTTGCGCAGGGTGCGTTCTATATTATCGGCCGTTTCTTGGGAAAAGCGGACTTTGCGCCCTTTAGCAACGGCTTGGGCGAAAGCGGGGGTAGTCAAATTGACCAGCAAACTCATGGCAACAGACAGACATGTTAATCTTTTTAACAAGTCATTTATTGCGGGAATATTTTTCATGTAGAGTTAATTTCCTTATGATATTCACAATACAAGCCGCTTAAAAGAGCGGCTGTTATACATATATTTTCCAACATAATCAAATTATTTGCAAGGGCCAAAGGACCTAGAAAACCGCCCGTTTTTATAGGCCCTTTGACAAGCCCTTGCGGGGGCTTACCAATACAGGAAAGGAATTTTGTATAATAATTAAAAGGTTTTTATATTTATAGGAGAGAGTATGCCTTGCAAAACCAAATCCGTTTGTTCTAAGTTGCAACAGCACCGCTGCAAATACCAGCCCGTGCTGCCCGCTATTCTGCAAAAAGGCCCTGCGGCCGTAAAGGCTAAATTGGGCAAAGCCACCAAAAGCGTGGCGGACCAAGCCACCGTTAAAAAGATGTTCCCCAACACTTACGGCCTGCCTGAAATTACCTTTGTAAAAGGCGCCAATTCCGCCGTGGCCAAAAAGGCCGTGCGCGTGGGCGTGGTGCTTTCCGGCGGGCAAGCCCCCGGCGGCCACAACGTAATTGCCGGTTTGTTAGACGGGCTTAAAAAAGCCAACTCCAAAAACAAATTATTTGGTTTCTTGGGCGGGCCCAGCGGCATTGTGGATAATAAATTTATTGAAATTACCCCGGCCTTAATGAAAGACTACCGCAACACCGGCGGGTTTGACTTAATCCAATCCGGCCGCACCAAAATTGAAACGGACGAACAACTCTGCGCCGCCAAAGACAATTTGTTAGCCAATAAAATGGACGCTTTGGTAGTAGTGGGGGGGGATGACTCCAACACCAACGCCTGCGTAATTGCCGAATACCTCAAAAAACAAGGGGTGGATGTCACTGTTATCGGCGTACCTAAGACCATTGACGGGGATTTGAAAAACGCGCAAATTGAAACCTCCTTTGGTTTTGATACCGCCACCAAAATTTATGCCGAAATGGTGGGCAATATCTGCCGCGACGTAAATTCCGCCCGCAAATACTGGCACTTTGTGCGCCTGATGGGCCGCAGTGCTTCCCACATTGCGCTGGAAGTGGCGTTCAAAACGCAGCCCAACGTGGTTTTGATTGGCGAAGAAGTATTAGCCAAAAAAATGACCCTCGCCCAAGTGGTGGATTATTTGGCCGGTATTATTGCCAAACGCGCCGAAATGGGCAAGAACTTTGGGGTCTGCCTGGTGCCGGAAGGGTTGATTGAGTTTATCCCGGAAATGAAAGAATTAATTGCCGCGCTCAACGATATGCTTTCCGACCACGAAGCCGAACTGGCCAAAATGACCACGGTTGCCGAAAAGAAAGAATTTATCATTTCCAAACTGCCGGCCAAATTGGCGGCGCTGATGAAATCTCTGCCGGCCGGGATTGCCAGCCAATTAATGTTGGACCGCGACCCGCACGGCAACGTGCAGGTTTCCTTAATTGAAACCGAAAAATTATTGGTTGAAATGTTGCGCGTAAAACTGGCCGAAATGAAAAAGGCCGGCAAATACAACGGCAAATTTTCCGCCATTACGCACTTTTTTGGCTACGAAGGCCGCTGCGGCGTACCCTCTACCTTTGATGCCAACTACACCTACGCGCTGGGCTACAACGCCGCCGTGTTGGCGCTGAACAAATGCAGCGGGTATTTGTCTTCCGTACGCAAGCTGACCAAAAAAGCCAAAGATTGGGAATGCGGCGGTATTCCGCTGACCATGATGATGAACATTGAACGCCGCAAAGGCAAAGAAAAGCCGGTTATCCGCAAAGCCTTGGTGGAACTGAAAGGCGAACCGTTCAAATTCTTGTCCAAAAACCGTGCCAACTGGGCCCTTACGGAATCGTACATTTTCCCCGGCCCTATCCAATACTTCGGCCCGGAAGATGTGACGGATATGACCACGATTACCTTGGCTTTTGAACAAGCCAAAAAACGCAAATAAGCGTTCGGCGGTCTTATTTTACCGGGGAGCCCTAACAAGGCTCCCTTTTTTGTGTTTGCCCCTTACCGCCACGCATAGGGGTAAATTTTATAAAATATAAGTATGAACGCTAAAAATTTTTTCTGGTTTATTGTCTTAAATACGGCCCTGTGGGGGCTGGTTTCTTTGGTGTACTTTTTTACGGGGGGATTTTATTGGGACGCCCCCGGTTTCTTTTTTGGTTTATCGTCGGTGCCCGGGCACTTACTGCTGTTTGCGCTGGGGTTAAGCGTACTCGTGTTGCCCTTTCGCCTGGTGGGCCCCAAAACCGGGGCCGCGGCCGCGGTGGCCTTGGGGGGAGTTTTTACACTCTTTTTTGCGGCGGATGCGTTTGTATTCACGCAATACCGCTTTCACATTGGGGTTGCTATGTTGGAGCTGTTTTTCGGCCCCGCCGGGCGGGAAATTTTTGTCTTTCCTGCCATTACTTATGTGATGTTGGCCCTGGCGGTGGCAGGCGTGTTTGCGCTCACTTACGGCCTGTTATGGGCGGCGCGCAAAATTACGCTCGGCAAAAAAGCCGTTTGGGCGGTGTGCCTGCTATGGCTGGGTGCATTTTTGACGTACCACTCCTTACACGCCTGGGGGAAATTTATGTTGGTGCCGTCCGTATTGGCGCAAGTTTCTTATATGCCGTGGGCCAACCCGTTAAGCGCCAACCGCAAACTGCGCAAAATGGGGTTTGAGCCGAAAAGCGAGCCGTACGCGGAGCCCAAAAAAGGCACGCTGAATTATCCTCTGCACCCGATGGCGTGTCCGGCCACCCCTAAAACTAACATTTTGGTTATTTTAATTGATGCGTGGCGCGCGGACAGTTTTACTAAAGAAGTAATGCCGCACACCTGGGCCGCTTACAAAAACGCGCAGGCGTGGTATTTTACCAACCATTTAAGCGGCGGCAACGCCACGGAAGCCGGGGTGTTTTCGCTCTTTTACTCCATGCCGTATTTATATTGGGATTCTTTTACCGGGCAAACCCGCCAGCCAATCCTTATGGAAGAACTGCAAGCCAAGGGCTACCAAATGGGCATTTTTGCCAGTTCCAAACTAAACAGCCCGGCATTTAATAAAAATATCTTCTCCCAGGTAGAAAACCTGCGGATAGAATCCAAAGGCACTAACAAAATAGAGCGGGACAGAGATATGCAAAAGGATTTTTTGCATTTTCTACAACATAGGGATAAAAACGCGCCCTTTTTTGGCTTTTTATTTTATGATGCCGCCCACGGGCAGGAATTCCCGCAAGGGGGCGATAAATTTAAGCCGGTGGGGGAAGAAATGAACTATTTGGTACTTACCAAAAATACGGACCCCACCCCTTATATGAACCGCTATAAAAACGCCGTGTATTTTATAGACGGCCTTTTGGGGCAAGTATTTGAAACCCTAAAAGCCCAAGGGTTGAGCGACAACACGCTGGTTATTTTAACCGGGGACCACGGGCAGGAAATTAACGATACCCGCCACAACTTTTGGGGGCATAACAGCAATTTTGCCCAATGGCAAACGCAGGTACCGCTACTTATGTGGTGGCCGGGGCATACAGGGGGGGAAAAGGCTTACCGCACCGCCCATTATGATATTGTGCCGTTCCTTTTAACGCATATTTTAGGTTGCACCAATCCGCCCGGGGATTATTCCACCGGCACGGATTTATTGGACGAAACCCCGCGGCCTTATACCGTTATTTCCAGTTATACCAAAAAAGCCATTCAAACCGGGGATAACCTCTCCGTGATAGACAATTACGGCTACTTGGAACATTACGATAAAAACTATCAAAAGCTCCCCACAGGGGCGGACCCCAAGGCTATTACACAGGCATTTAAGGAATTTGCTAAATTTTATAAATAATTTTGGGAAAAATATTATATACTTTTAGGTAAGTTGTTTATATTTTAGGGAGGTTTTTTGAATATGAAATACTTGTTAGACCCGCTTGTAAAACACTATGCGGATTTTAGCGGCCGCGCCAACCGCAAACAATTCTGGCTGTATGCGTTGTGGTTGTGTGTAGTGTATATTGTAATAGGCATTTTAAGCGCCGCTTTGGGTGAAAAAGCCGGCAACGCCGTTATTGCCTTGGTGTGGTTAGCTTTAATAGTGCCTAACTTGGCTATGATTGTGCGCCGCTTGCACGATACGGACCGCTCCGGTTGGTGGGTTTTGATTAGCTTTTTGCCGCTTATCGGCGGGTTAATCTTGTTTGTATTTGAACTTTTGCCCGGCACCCCGGGGGAAAACCGCTTTGGCAACCAACCCCAAAACTAAAAATTGTCTTTACACGGCCCCGGGTTTTTAGTAAAACCCGGGGTCTTTTTATGTATTTTGCTAAAATAGATATATGAAGAAATTTACCCCTTTTTTATGGCTTGCCGTTTTGTTGGCGGCAAGTGCGTACGCTCCTTTTATGCGGGGCTATGTCGCCCGGATGACGGCCCCGCTACCCGGCCCGCTCACCCCGCCGCAGAAAGAGGCCCTCACAAGCGGTTTTCAGCCGCCGTCTGCCCGCTTTTTGCATAAAGTAAACACGCGCTACCGCGCCCGCAAAAAAGACGCGCTGTACCCCGGTTTTGAAATAGATATTCTCCGCCACCCCAACGGCAACCTGGTTGTGGCGCACGACGAAACGGAGCTGCCCTACGCCGTAGCTCTGCCGGATTTACTGGCCGTTATCAAGCACCCGGCAGAAAAAACCTACTGGTTGGACTTAAAAACCCCGCTGACGGACGAAGATTTGCGCTATTTGCAACAGGTGGCACAGCACTTTCACATTTCCCCGGAGCGCTTTATGTTTGAAGCCGCCCCCGGCCCGACGGCAGAACGGTTAAAAAAATACGGCTTTTCCTTACTTTTGCAAATCCCGGACGGATTTGACGAAGACGGCAACGACCCGCTCAAACGCGCCCGATTAAACGCGCAACTAGCCGAATCTCTGCAAAAATACCAACCGCAGGCGGTGGCGGGCAGTTTTGGCAAATACAAGTATTTACAGGCGTACTTTCCCCATACGCGCAAAGCCATTTATTATTCCAGCACCAAGCGCCCGAGCCTAAAAAAGCGTTATTTGGCGCAAGAAATGCAAAAAGACCCCACCGTAGTTATTTTTATGTTGGACGAATATAATTTTTAAGGAGAAACCCATGCACACCCACATTACGCGCGCGGACGCGCTAAATTTACTTAAAAAATACAATCAGGAACCGTTCCACTTGCTCCATGCGCTTACGGTGGAAGCCGTTATGCGCCGTTTAGCCGTACAGTTAGGCTATGCGGACGAGGCGGACTTTTGGGCCTTGTGCGGGCTATTGCATGATATAGATTTTGAAAAATTCCCGCAAGCGCACTGCCAAAAAGCGCCCGAGTTATTGGCGGAAATTCAGGCCGAACCGGAGTTGGTGCATGCGGTATGCAGCCACGGCTACGGCATTACGGTAGACATACGGCCGGAACATGAAATGGAAAAAGTCCTTTTTGCAGTAGATGAACTGACCGGGCTTATTGGCGCGGCGGCCAAAATGCGCCCGTCTAAAAGTACGCAGGATATGGAGCTTTCCAGCTTAAAAAAGAAGTTTAAGGATAAAAAATTTGCGGCGGGTTGTTCGCGCGATATTATTAAAAAAGGGGCCGAATTACTGGGTTGGGAGTTGGATAAACTGTTAGACACCACCCTTTGCGCCATGCGGGAAACGGAAACCGCCGTACAAACCCAAGCGGAGGAAATAACAAAATGCGCTATTTAATCAATCCGCTAAAACGCCTTTTTGATTTTAAGGGCCGCGCCACCCGCAAGGAATTTTGGCTCTTTATGTTGTGGCTATTGGTGCTTACCGTGCCCGCGTGGATTGCCATTATGTTTATTTGCCTGTTTATTGGGGCCGTGATGTTTAGTGATATGGGCAGCCAGCAAAGCATGGGTTGGATTGGTGTATTTATTTGCTTTATATCCTCTTATTTAGCGGCTTTATTGTTGCCGCTTTCCCTGCGCACGCGCCGCTTGCATGACATTGGTTTAAGCGGTTGGTGGCAACTGATTTTATTGGTGCCCTCTCTGGGCAGGCTGGTTATGCTTATTTTTATGCTTATCCCCAGTGAAAAACAAGATAACCGCTTTGGGCGTGTTTCCGCAAGCATTTTGAAACAAATGCCCGAGGCGCCCGCCTGCCAAGGAGCCCCCGCGGACACAACCGGGCGGCCTTGTTAGCAAAAAAATAAGGAAAAATTAAAATAATTTTGAGTTATCCCCGTCTAAAAGCTACAATATAAAAAAGAAAGGAGTGTCTGGTTGTATGTCCCAAAAAAAATTTACACTTCGCAGAGCCGAAGAAAAAGATTTAGATATATTGGTGGATTTTAATAACCGTATTGCGTTAGAATCGGAAGGCCACCCCCTGGATTTAGCGGTACTGCGCAGCAGTATGAAACATATTTTGGAAGACGAACGCAAAGGCATTTATTGGTTGGCGTGCGACGGCGAAAAAGTGATAGGCCAAATGATGTATGTGTTTGAGTGGAGTACCTGGCAGGATAAAAACTATATGTGGCTTACCGATTTATACGTTCTGCCGGAATACCGCAAACAGGGCGTTTTCAAATTACTGAACCAACACTTGTTGGATTTTTACCAAAAAAGTCCGGATATTATCGGCGTGCGCTTTTATGTAGCCAAAACAAATACGGCCGTCGTTCCCTTGTACCGCCGGATTGGGTGGAAAGAATCCAAGTATAACTTGTGGGAAGTCTCCAAAGATGACGCCCGGTAAAAACATTTTAATTGTAGACGGGTTTGCCACCGGGAACCAATATGCCGCGGCCGCACGCGCGCGCGGGTTGGTTCCTTTCCATATTACTTCCGGGCTTGAAAAAACCTCCTCGCTCCCGGCAGATTTTATGGATAAGTATATTGCCGGGCAAATTGCCGGGAAATACGAAAAATGCTTTGTAATGCCCCCAACGCTTGAGGAGGCCGTACAACTCTTAAAAAAATACCATTTTGCGGCCGTTATTCCGGGTACGGAATCGGGCGTAATTGCCGCCGAACAAATCGCCCACCGGTTAGGCTTGCCCGTAAACAACCCGGCACTCCTTTATGCCCGCCGGGATAAATACCTCATGCAAAAAGCCTTGGAAAGTGCCGGACTTGCGCATATAGACTGCGTACTGACCGAAGATGTGGAAACCGCCGTACAATGGTTCAAAAAAAGCGGACACCGCCGCATTATTATCAAACCGCCGTGCAGTGCCGGGACCGACGGCGTAAAAAGCTGTGCAAGCGAGGCGGAAATACGCGCCTATTTTGAGCATTGTTATTTGAACCGCTACGACGGTATAGGGGCGTTTAATAAGGCGCTTCTTTTACAGCCGTATGTGGAGGGGGATGAGTTAGTAGTCAACTGTGTTTCCCGCCACGGCAAACACGTTTTAACGGATGTTATCTTATACAATAAAGTGCTTACGTCCGGCGGCGTGCCTATGTACGAGGCCAGCCGGCTGATTCATAAATTGGACGAGCGCATACAGCAGGCCGTCCGCTATACATTTCAAGTATTGGATGCCTTGGGTATTCAGTATGGGTCTTCCCATAGTGAAGTAAAATTAACCGCGAGCGGCCCGGTACTGGTGGAAACCGGCGCACGCATTATGGGCAGTACGCCTGCCGTTTATTACCAGGCGTTGGGGTACAGTTTAATTGACTGGTCCTTGGATGCGTATTTAAGTGATGCCGCCCACGAACGCAACGCCCGGCAGGGCTATCACCCCAAAAAGCATTTTATGGCTAAATTTTTCCTTTCGTTCAAAGAAGCGGATGTGGAAGAAATTACCGCCCTGAAAACATTGCCGTTGCTGTCCTCGTTTGTATCGTGCAATTTTAATAATTTGGCGATTACCAAAAAATTAAAACCCACCGTAGATTTACCTTCCAAGCCGGGGGATTGCTTTTTGATGTCCGAACGCGAAGGGGACGTATTGCGGGATTACGCGCTTTGCCGCTATTTGGAACGCCAATGCGCGGGGTTATTGTACCGTTGCAAAGGGGAAGAATTATCCGCCCGGGAGCAACAATTTGCGCAAGCCCTAAAAAACCGCTCTTATCCGTTAGCGGCCATCAACCGCTTTTTATACGGCTATGATATGGCCTATAAAAATTACAAAAATTCCACCCTGTATATTTTACACCCGGATTTAACCCCCTGCCAACCGGGGGAAACCGGCTGTATTTATGTAGCCGGGGCGTATATGGCCAAAAAAGCCTACGATATGCCCTGCCTGCATACGGAAAATTTTGTATCCAACCCCTTTTATACAACCGCCTGCGCCAACCGGGTTTTGTTCCCTTTCTTATACAACACCACAGACAAAGCCCAAGTAAACCAGGACGGCTCTTTAACCTTTATAGATGCCAAAACGGGGCGCAAAATCCGCTCCTTTTCCAGCGCGTCTTCCCGCGCGGAATGGCCGCTGACGTATACGGAACGCCAAATGGTGGCCGAACAGCAAGTGGCGCCGGATTCCAACGCCTACAACGCCAAATTTACGTTTAAGATAGAAGGCGCGTTAAATGCGGCGCGCTTGCAGGAAGCGCTTAAAATTTGGGTTTCGCGCTACCGTTTATTCCGCTCTTACTATCCGGTGGTAAACGGCAAGTTTGCACACCGTTTGGCTAAAGAAGTGCCCGTCCATTTAACCCGCTTTACCTGCACGGCGCAGGAAGCGCTGGCTAAAATTGAACAGCTCAACACACCGTATGATTTAACCCGGGCGCCGTTGTTCCGCTTTGTTTTGTTTAAGACGGGGCCTAAGGAACATATTTTTCATATTAACATTCATCACATTATTGCGGACGGCACCAGTTTAATCAGCATTATTGAAGAATTATGGAAATTATATAAAAACAAGCGCGCCAAAAAATTCCATTTAGAAAAACAGGATTTTTTGGATTATGCCGTCTGGCAGGAGCGCTACGAAGACCCCACCGCCAAAAAACAGTTCTTTTTGGACTTATTCAAAGACGGCGTGCCGGAAAACGAAATGCCCATACGCACCTTGCGGCCGGAAATTTTGCCGCACGCCACGCAAGTAAGCCGGGAGCTATTATTTGATGTAAACAAAATTGAAACAGCCGCCCGCCGCTTGCACATTTCCACCGCGCTGTTTATGACGGTGGCCACCTCGCTCACGTTAGCCAAATATTGTGACAGCGAAGACCTGGCATTAGGGATGATTATGAACGGCCGCACCCACCCGCAAACCAGGCAAATGGTGGGAATGTTCGTAAACTCCGTGCCGATACGCTTTCAACCTAAAGTCAATTTAACATTGGCCGAGTATATTGCCCAAAGCGCGGTTATGTTCCGCGGCGCGCTTGAAAACCAAACCTGCCCTTTTGAATTGTTGGCGCCGTTATTGGCCCCCAAGCGTAATCTTTCGCGCAAGCCGGTGTTTGACGTGATTGTCAATTACCGCGGGGAAATCCGCCCGTACGAAACCGCCGGCCTAAAAATCAGCTCTATCCAAATGTGGCAGGCCACGCAAATTGATTTACAGTTTGAAATCGTGCGCGGTGTAAGCGGCATGAGCGTATCTATTTCCTATTCGGACCAATTATATAAACAGGCCATTATCAACGGTATTTTGGATTTGTTTGAAAAAGTGATAGAGGAAATGACCGCTCCCGCGCCGGAGCAAAAACCATTAGCCGATATTATGGATTTGCCCGCCAAGCAAAAGGACGTTTTACTCAAAAATTTTGTAGGCCAGCGGGTGAAATGGCCATTGCAGGAAACTTTTTTGGATGTTTTTGCCCGCCGTTGCCAAGAGCAACGCCAACAAGGCAAAACCGACCACGCCGTGGTGTATCACCAAAACCGCATTTCCTACCTGCAACTGGATGCGTGGAGCAGCCAAATTGCCGCATTATTACATAAACAAGGCGTAGGGAAAGGCAAATATGTATCTGTATTAATTAAACGCAGTGAACTAATGCCGGTCTGTGCGCTGGGCGTGGTGAAAGCCGGGGCCGCGTATGTACCGCTGGACGAGGCGCACCCGTCTACCCGCCTGGAATACATTTTGCAAGACACCCAAACGGACGTGTTAATTGCCGACGAAGTCTTACTGCCGTTAGTGCCCAATTACCGCGGTAAAGTAATTACCACCCGGCAAATCCGGCAACTGGCGGATAAACCGGCGGTGGCTCCGGCCTGGCCCGCGCCAAAACCGGAAGATATTTTTGTTGTGCTGTATACCTCCGGCACCACCGGCAAACCCAAAGGCGTGCTGATTACCCACCGCAACATTCAACTGCTTTGTTTGGAAACCCGGCAATTCTTTGCCGTCACCGCCCAAGACCACACCGCCACTTGTGCCGGGTTTGGTTTTGATGCCTGCTTGGGGGATTGGTACCCCACGTTGGCGGCCGGGGCGTGCTTGTATATTGTGGACGAAGAAACCCGCGCGGACCTGCATGCGCTAAACGATTATTTTGAAAAAGAGCATATCACGCGCCTGATTATGACAACCCAACTGGGCCGCCAGTTTGCCACGGGCATTAAAAACCACTCTTTGCGCCAATTACTGGTAGGGGGGGAAACCTTAACCCCGCTCACGCCGCCGGCCGATTATGTGCTTTACAATGCGTACGGGCCGACGGAATGTACGGTATATGTCAGCTTTTTTAAGGTGGATAAATTGTACCCGCGTATTCCGCTGGGCAAACCCATATACAATGCGGATATTTATATGGTGGATAAATCCGGCCGCCTGTGCCCCCCGGGAACGTACGGGGAGCTGTGTATTGCCGGGCCGCAAGTAGCCAAAGGATATTTGAATTTACCGCAGCTCACCGCCGAGCGTTTTGTGCCCAATCCGTTCTCGCAAGAAAAGGGCTACGAACGGATGTATAAAACCGGGGATGTGGCGCGTTTTACGTCCGTCGGGAATATAGACTTTTTAGGCCGCCGGGACCACCAGGTAAAAGTGCGCGGTTTCCGCATTGAATTAAGCGAAATTGAAAGCTGTTTGCGCAAACACCCGCTTTTGAAAGATTGCGCCGTAGTGGTGCAGAAAGACAAAAACGGCGGCAAACATGTGGCGGCGTATGTGGTATCCGGCGAAACACTGGACACGCAAAACCTCAAACGGTTTATTGAAGACGCCCTGCCCCCGTATATGGTGCCGGAGTTTATTTTGCAAATCCCGGCTATTCCGCTCAACCCCAACGGCAAAGTAAACCGCGCGGCGTTGCCCAACGTGTCAGAGGCGTATGTGGCCAAGCGCTCCTATGTGGCGCCGGAAAGTAGGGTGGAAAAAGAGCTTGCGCTTATTTGGGGCGATATTTTGGATATTAAGCCGGAAACAATCAGCCGGGAAGATAATTTTTTTGATATTGGGGGCACTTCCCTGCGGGCGACGGAATTGTCTTTCCGCGTGCGGGAGGCGTTCAAAGAAAGTATGCCTCCGGCCACTATTTTTAAGTATCCCGCGCTCAAAGCGCAGGCGGAATATTTGGAAAAACAAAACCGCTTTTCCATGGTGTATGCGTTTAACGAAAGCGGCACCAAAACGCCGATGTTCTTTGTGCATACCGCCAACACCGGCGCCGAGGCGTATGTGCCTTTGGTTAAAAAACTCCCCAAAGACCAGCCTTTTTACGCCGTGGAGCCGCATAATATATTCAGCAGCGAGCCGCCCATCCGCGGTATTAAAAATTTAGCCAAACGCTATGTGCAGTACATTAGCCAGGTCAATGCCACGGGGCCGTACATTTTGGGCGGCTGGTCTTTCGGCGCGGTGGTGGCGTATGAAATGGCCGTCTTGTTGCGCGCGCAAGGTAAACAGGTGGAACAAGTCTTTTTGCTGGACCCGATTATCAACCATTCGGAAAGTGAAAAAGCGCTCACCCGCCAATTACTGGATACGTCTTTCTTCCAAGGGTATTTGAATAATGACCCGCTGTTTTTGCGTTTCAAAAAGTTGGGCTTTATGGATAAACTGATAGAAAACAACAAAAACGTATTGGAAGATATGTTTGATTACACGCCCAGCCCCTATGGCGGCCCGGTGACGATTTTTAAGGCCATGCGTTTGGAAGCGCCGCCTAAAGATGTGGATAAAAAACTGGCCCAGCAGATGCGCAAGTTTCAAATTTTCCACCGCGACGAGCCGAAAAACGGCTTTGACAAATATGTAAAAGAAATTATGCTCTGCCCTATCCACTCCATACATAACTATATGTTGAGGGGAAACGCACTTGTGCGTATTGCGGAAGAAATTTTCAGCCCCCGCCGCGGGCCTAAAAAGAAATGAAAAATAATTCCTTTTTTTCTTCCGCTTTTTCTACTGCCCGGTTGTTTTTTGCGGTCAATGTATTAGCCGGTATCGGTTTTAATATCGGCGTGGTGGGTGTAGGTTGGTTTATTATTGCCTCCACCGGCAGCAACCAACTGTTAGGGTTGTACGGGGCGCTTTCGCTAATTAGCGCCTTTATTACCCTGGCCGCGGCCGGGGCGGTAATGGATAAATACGCCCCGCTAACCTTGTTCCGCTTTTGTTGCGCGGGGCAGACGGGCATTTTCTTGCTGACGGCGCTTTTAAGTTATTTCCAACTGCCGGCCCGGTGGCTTATTTACGCATTGGCCGTATTTAATATGCCGTTAATGGTATTGTTTAGCGTGGTGGCGCGCCGGGCGGTGGCTTCTATTTGGAACAATACTTCCTTTACGCGGGGGAATGCGGTACTGGAAATTACCCTGCAAATCGGGGCGATGTGCGCGGCCGTACTGACCGGGGTTTTATACCGCTTTTTCGGGTTTAGCTTGCTGATGGGCCTGGCGGGCGCGCTTTGTTTGGCCGCCACCTTATTACTGGTTAAATGGCCGATTTTAATGACGAATGAAGCACCGCACTCGGCACCGTTTGCCGAAGAACTGCGCGCGGGGTGGGTTTATTTGGTTCAACATAAAAACGCCTTATTTTACGGCCTGTTGGCCTTTATCCCCACGGTTATTATTTCGGCCTCCAATACGGTCATTCCCGGTTATGTGGAACAAAGTTTGGGCAAAGATGCGCTTACTTACGGCCTGGGGGATATGTGGTTTGCCGCGGGGGCGTTATTGGCCGGGCTGTTGGGCACGCGCTACGAACGGTTGCAAACCCGGGTTTTATTGGGGTTATTTGGCGGCGTGATGGCGTGTTTGGGCGTTTTGTGGCTCGGGCGCCATACCGGGCTTTTTTACGGCATGGTATTTGCCCTGGGCATTGGCCTGGCGCAACTGCGCATTTTGCTTAACACCCTTTTTATGAAAAAAGCGGACCCCGCTTATTTGGGGCGGAGTTTATCCCTTTTGATGGCCGTATCTATCGGTTTTCAGGCGCTATTATCCTACGGCGTGGGCGGTTGGATGGATAAGCACGGGGCGGCCAGCGGCTTTGTGTGGCTGCTAAGCTTAAACGTAATCGGCCTGATTTTATTAGGCTTGGCCCGCTCCCCAAACAACGCGGGGGAAAAAACCTCCGCGGCCAAATAATGCTTCTTGCTTTGCGGGGCCCATTCCCCAAACAACGCTAGGGAAAAACTCCGTTCATTTTTTTGTTTGAAAAAATCCCGGCCAAACCCCGGGATTTTTATTTTTGTGTTTTTGAAACCCCCGGCTATGCCGGGGAATATTTATTTTTCTATCCGTTTATTTCTTTTTCCAAAGCGGTAAAAAACTCCGTGGCTTTCATGGGAAAGTACAAATCGCTTACGCTATCCGTATAGGCGGATTTAAGGGTGTTTACCTCTATAATTTTGGCGCCGTTTTCTTTGGCGGCAAGCGGCAAACTGCACGCCGGCATTACTTGCCCCGCCGTGCCCACCACCAGCATAACATCCGCCTGCGCGGCCAGTTCTTCACTGGCGGCATACACACGCGGGTTGATACCCTCGCCGTAAAAAACAAAATCCGGCTTGAGAACCGTTCCGCAAAAGCACACCGGGGGAACCTCGTCTAAATTTACATCTTCCGTTTGGTATTTGCGCAAGCACCGCGGGCAAGAAAGCGTATGAATCGTGCCGTGGAACTCCTGCACGTTTTTAGAGCCCGCCGCCTGGTGCAAACCGTCAATATTTTGCGTAATTACACCTTTTAATAAACCTTTTTGCTCCAAATCGGCCAGTACAAGGTGCGCCTTGTTGGGGCGCGCCTCGCCCATACTGGAAAAAAATATTTTTTTCATTTCCTGCCAGGATTCCAGCGGGTGTTCATAAAAAAAGTTGATTTCTATAAATTTAGGGTCGTATTGCGTCCATAGGCCGCCTTTACCCGTAAAAGGGGGGATGCCGCTTTCCACGCTTACACCCGCCCCGGTAAACGCCACGCCAAAGCGGGCATTTTTGATTAAATCGGAGGCTTGTTGAATAGTAGACATAAAAGTATTGTAGCACTAAAAAATTAATCGTTCAAATCCGTAAGTACGGGCAGGCGGGCGGTTTCTTGGCGGCGGGCAAAATAAGCCTCCGCTTGGGCGGCGGAAACAGGCTGTTCTTGCACGCGGACAACTTTGCCCGCTTGGTAAACGGCGCGCACCGCGCGGTAAGCGTTTCCTTGCCGGTAAACAATCAGCCAGGCGCCTTGTTTAGTGCCGTCTTGCGCGCTGAACCCGCGCACATACACTTGCGCATTGGGGGGGAAATTCCACTCCATTTGCAAATCCCCGCGCATGGCGGCAACCGGGCCCCAACTTTCATAAAGCAAGGTGCGCTCTTTAGGCGTATTAGGCGTTAAGCTCCAAAGCGTTTGAACCCCTTTAGAAAGGCGGCGCTTGACCGGGGTAATTTGCGCCACTTGCTCTACGCCGTCCGTATAAAACGCACTATTTGGGCAGAAACCGGCAAACGCGCGCGGGCCCTTTCCATAGCGCCCGAGGAGCGTTAGCAGGCCGTCCGTTTCCGCACAGCCGATAGGGTCATACAAGCGGCGCATAATGCCTTGGCCGGGGGTACTGGTTTGGTGCATGGGGTCTGCGTTATTGGCGGTATATTCGTCCGCCAAACCGAAAGCGTGGCCCAATTCGTGCGTAATGGCGGCAAAATAGGTGGGGCCGTCGTAAGAATACAAACGGTTTAATTGCCACAAGTGGCGTTGGTCGGCGGGCGTGTACGGCTCTTGGGCGATACGGTTTAACAGGGGGAGCCGTTTAGCCAACACCGCTTTTTGCTCCGCATTTAATATATGTACGGCTATCCGGTCTGTATCCTGCAACAGGCCCGCATAGCGGGGCATTACGCAAATAAACGGCATGGCGGATTTATAATCTTCCATATAAAAAGCGGTTGATTTACGGAAATAAGTTTCACAATAATTTTTAGAAATCAAAATACTGATGTCCGCCTGCCGGGGCGCGCCAGACGGCGCAAAATAATCCGCCCCCGCCGGGTGGGCGGACAAATCGCACGCTGCTTGCTGAAACCGGGCATTTTTTAAGAGGGGGATAACGGCGGCAAATTCTTTACCGCGGCCCGCAGTTTCTATTTGCAGGGCAATGCCGTAAGTCCACTCTTTCAGCGCGGCGCGGGTGTAGAGGGCCGCTTCCGGGCGGGAAATATCCAGCGCTTCTTTGGCTCCCAATTCCACGCAATAGGTAATGGGCTGTTGTTTGGCTAATTTGTCCGCCAAAAAAAGCGACGGTTTAACGGCCACGTTTTCCAAATGCCCAAACGGGGCCGCCCACGCAAGCGCGGATACACACAAAGCGGACAAAATAAAAAAGATTCTCATACATTAAGTATATCCGTATGAGCCGGGCGCCGCAAGGGCCAAAAGACCCATTTTTTATATTGGGCCCGCGTATAGATAAAACACAGCCCCGGAGGCGTACTCTCCGGGGCTGTTTGGTCTGGGCAAGCACGCGGACTAGATTTTTACCAGTCCCCGCGCAAAAACGTACGCCGCCACTACCGCAAATGCAATCAGCAGACCGGCTACTTGCTTTTCCCCACTGGTAAAAACAACCGGGGCCCCCTGTTGGCGGCGGGAATACACATACAGCGGTATTCCCAACGCTAAAAAAATCACCGCCAGGAACAAATACTTAATGCCCGCCGCATACACCAGCCACACGCCGTACACCGTGCCCACCAGTGCCGTAAACAAGGCTCCGGCCCGCCCGGTGGGCGCTATTTTGGCATATTCGCCGTCTTCCACCAGTTTCCACAAATAGCCGGTACTGGCCAAATACGCGGGCAACACCATGACCCCGGTTATGGAAAGCATGGTATTCCACGCATTGTTGGAAAAATACACCATTAAAATAGCCAGTTGCATTAAAATACTGGTCACCCAGAGCGACACGCTCGGCGCGCCGTTTTGGTTTTCCCGTGCGAATTGCTTAGGGAACGTGCCGTTTTGGGCGGCCGCCGCCGGGATTTCCGCCGCAATCATCGTCCAGGCTAACCAACTGGAAAGCACCGCAATCAAGAGGCCGATATTCATCACCCACGCGCCCCACGGGCCTACCACTTGTTCCAATACGCCCGCCGTGGAGGGATTCGCCACCGCGGCAATTTCCTCTTGCGTTAAAAAGCCGTACGGCAAGAGGGAAAGCCCCATATACACCACCAAGCACCCCACAAACCCTAAAAAGGTAGCCTTGCTGACGGCGGCTTGGCTTTTGGCCCGGTTAGAAAGCACCACTGCGCCCTCTATACCGATGAATGCCCACAAGGTGACGAGCATGGTGCTTTTTAATTGGGCGGATAAAGAGCCCAGGTTTTTGCCGTTTTCTGCCAAATGTCCCCAAAAGTTAAAGTCAAACTTATCCAAATGAAAAACAAACAGTAAAATCAGGCAGAATAGCAATAAAGGCACCAATTTGCCAATCGTCCCCAATATATTTAATATGGCGGCCTGGCGCACCCCGCGCAAAACCACCCAGTTGAACCCCCATATCAGCACGGAACCGCACACAATGGAAAGCAAGTTATTTCCGCCTGCAAAATAAGGGGGGAAAAAGTAATTTAGGGCGTCCATGGTAATTACCGCATAGCCCACATTACCGAAGATTTGGCACAGCCAATACCCCCAGCCGATTGTAAAACCCACATAAGGGCCGAAGCCTTCCCGGGCGTACATATAAATACCGGCCGTCAGGTTGGGTTTCACGCGGGAAAGCACACTAAAAGTGTTGGCAATAAAATACATTCCCACGCCGGTAATCAGCCAGGCCAATAAAACCGCCCCGGCGCTGGCCCCTGCCGCCATATTTTGGGGGAGGGAAAACACACCTCCCCCAACCATGGAGCTGACCACAATACACGCAAGCCCTATTACCCCCAGCTTGCCTGCGTTATTTTGTTTGTCTGCCATATTTTTTACCTCCCCCAAACCTCGGGTTTACTTGCCCGATACCGGCTCCGCATACCGGAAGTTCAAAAATCCCATAGCCGTTAAACAATACGCAAAAGGCTGGGTAATGTTTATAAAGTTATGCCAGATTTGGAACTCGCTATGTTTTTCCACCCCGCGGATAGCCAGCTCGTGCCGCAGGGATTTGTTCAGCCACATTTTGGCGTGTCCTTCGGCAATTTCGTTATCAATAGGCGTATCAAAATATTCCACATATTCGGCCGCCCATCCGCCTACTAAATTGCCTTTTTTGTCTTTGCCCCAACACACGCCCACGCCGGTAGCTATGGCCTTGTGGTCCTCTATGCGCGCGCCGTTTCCGGCCATAATTACTTCCAGCACCGCGCCGTGCTTAAAATGCGAGGCCACTTTATCCACCGGCAAAATATTGCCGAAAAGCTCTTTAGGCAGTACGGACGTATAAGGCACAATGTTGAAGTTTTCTATTTTGGCCTGTAAAAGCGCGCTGTCATAACAGAATGTTTCAAACGGTTGCGGCGGGATGCCGTCCGCGGCCTGCCCGGCTCCCCCGGTAATAAACGCTAACGTCGGGTAGCGCGTCCCTAATACAAAGTCTTTTTCCATAATTCATCTCCTTTTACTGCTAATTTACCCCCAAGGTGCGCTTTTCCTTATACGCACCCGGTTTTACAAATTAATCCCCGTACGCAAGCTGAACACCGCGGCACTTTTGCGCCCGCCGGAAGCCGTTTTCGGGTAGAACTGAATATCCGGCGTGATGGTAAAAAACCGCCCGATACCCCAAATATATTGCATTTCCAGGGCGCCTTCCCCATGAGCGGGGGGATAAAACCCGCCGTTTAAGCGGTTGTACGCGGCCCCGATAATCAGCGCGTCCTGCGCGTTGCGCTCCAGCGGGTTGAGCCACGCCGCGCCCACCGCGTAAGAACGCTTGACGGCCGTTGCCGCACCATTTGCGCCGTTGGCCCGGGCAAAAACGGCCCATTTTTCACCCAAATTTTGTTGGGCGTTCAGGCTAACGCCAAAGGAATACTCGTCCTGCCCGCTCACCGCCGGCTGATAATAAACGAGCGCCCCGTATTGCCCCGCGCCTAAGCGCCCTTTGGGGTTCCATTGGGCAGAGCCGAACGCGGTATAATGCCCGTCAAACGCGCTACGCAAGCGAATGGTTTGACCGGAAAGGTTGCTGGCATCCTGGTATCCGATTGAAAAGCTCCACGCGCCGGGGGTAGATTGCACATACGCCCCAAAGCCCGCCGTCGGATAGACCGACGACGCATTTTGCGCCAGTGCGTAATTCATCAGCGCCGTTTGTTGGTTGGAAAGGTACGGCGTGCCGTCAAAATTGTATAGCGGGAACTGCCCCACCGTCACGCTGAGCCAATCCCAGGCGCCGGGCAACGTGTGCGTATAACTGGCTTGTGAAAAAAACTCCTCCGCGGACGGATAATCGTTAAACGCCAAGGCTTGCCCGGTGCGGTTTTGCAGGGCAGAGGCCGGCGCGCCCCAATAGCGTATTAAGTTGTAATTGACGTTTATTTGCCCGCGGCCCCAAGCGCCGTCTTGCCACAAATTCCACGTCAGGTACGGATAGTAGATACTTTGAATGGCGGTTTGCTTGCCGTTGGGCGCGGAGCGCTCCGCGGTAAATGAGGCATCCAGCCCCACACTAAGCCCCCATTCTTTCTGCATGTCTTGCTTAAAATGCAAGTAATCCGTGCCGAATGTGCTGGGCGCATCGGCCCCCAATGCGCGGTGCGCCGCCAGGCGTTGTTCGTGCCTGACGGACGGCACCGCGGTTATTTCGGCCGCCTGTAAAACTCCGGCGGATACCAATACTGCAAAAAACATTCCCCAGTATTTCATTTTTACCCCCTTTTATGGTATGGGTTTAGCATAAAAATTTACGCCTTGCCCGCACAACGCGCAAAATGGGTTAGTTTTTTGCGCCCGACGGAAGTTTTTTTATTTTTCATACAAAATAACCCTTTTTGGAACGTGCAAAAACGGCTTTGTTCAAATAAGTTATAATAAAAATAATGCGCCGCGCGCGCACCATGAAAAAGGGGGAAAAGTATGACTGTTTTATATATTCTTATCGCTTTAGCGGCCCTGGCGGGCACTTTTTGGGCCGGCTATTTACTGGGGGGAAAACCCGCGCAAAACGCACAGGCGCAAAACGACGCCTTGCAAAAAGAATTAAAAGACGCCCAGAACCGTTTGCACTCGGCGGAGCTTGAAAAATCCACCTTAGAAGCCCAAAAAGCGGCGCTGGACGACTCGCTCACCCAACAAAAAAACTTTTTTACCCAAATACAGGGGGAAACCAAAAACGCCATTAAAACCATGGCGGCCGAAGCGCTGAAAGAACAACGCGCGGAACTGGTAGCCAAAAACAGCGATTTATACGCCCCGCTGAAAACCAAACTGGACGAATTTACCAAACAAATCGGAGATTTACGCAATGAAAGCACTTCCCGCCATGGGGATTTGAAGCACGCCCTGGAGCAAACCCGCCAAATGAACGACAGTTTAGCCAAAGAAGCCAAAGACCTGACGGAAGCGCTCAAAAACCCCAAAATGCAGGGCAACTGGGGGGAAATGATTTTGGAAAACGTGCTTACTTCCGCCGGCCTTGCCGAAGGAAAAGACTATGAAAAGCAGGCGTTTTTCCGCGGGGAAGACAATTCCCGCAACTACCCGGACTTTTTAATCCGCCTGCCGCAAGGGCGCACGGTGGTGATAGATTCCAAAATGTCCCTGGTAAATTATAAAAATTGGGCCGTAGCTACGGACGAAACCCAAAAAGCGCAGTTTTTGAAAGCCCATGTAAAAGATGTGCGCGCACACATTGACGAACTATCCGACAAAGACTACCAAAAGCTGATTAAAGCCCGCGGGTTGGACTTTGTATTTATGTTTGTGCCCATAGAATACGCTTATTTTGCCGCGTTGCAGGCAGACCCCTCCCTTAACGATTACGCCCGCCAAAAAGGGGTGTCCGTCGTCACGGCGTCCAACCTGTTTGCCGTTATGCAAGTGGTGGAAAACCTCTGGCGCATAGAACGCACCAATAAAAATATGGATAAAATTTTAGTCTTGGGCGAAGAAATGCACAAGCGCGTTAAGCTGTTTGTGTCCCGCATGGAAGACATCCACACCAAACTGACCGCCACCCAAAAAGCCTACGACGGCGCCATGACCACGCTTACCGGCAACACGGGCATTATCAAATCGGCCGTGAAACTGGAAGAAATGCAAATCAAGCACGCGGGCACGCTGGCGGATAAATTAAGTGCGGAGGGCCCGCTTCTGCCCGCGGAGCCGGATGTCCGCGCCTAAGCGTTTTTTTATACAATATATTTAGCATTAAACAGGAGCTTAAAAATGAAAAAAATGATTCTACTTGCCGTGGTAGCCGGGGCGGCCGTTTTGACGGGTTGCGCCAGCACCTCCAACAATACTACGGTTTCCAATCCGCAAATTTTAACGCTGGACGAAGCCTTGCAAAAATCGGCCGAAACGCGCCAAAAAGTATTGGATGCAAAAAAATCGTACGAAGCCGCCAAATCTGCCCAAAACAGTGCCGCGGCCAATACGGCGGCGGAGTTGGGCAAAGCGGCCTTGAAAGAAAAAGTAAACACCGCCAAAAGCCAAATTGAAGCCGAAAAACAAGCGTGGAAAGACGCGCTTAAATAGTTTGTATCAAGCATAAACTAAAAACGGGCCCCCATACAAGCGGGTCCGTTTTTTGTGACTTCTTTATTATTTGGTGACTTCTTTATTTTTTACCGTTGGCTAAATACTAGCGTTCCTCCGGGGCCGGCGGCGGGGGGAGGATTTCTCCGTCGGGGCCGAGCGGCATAGGGCCGTCTTTAGGCATATCCGCACCGTGCGGGCCGTTTACCTCGTCCCCGGGGCGGGCGCCTTTCTTAAAATGCCCTTTGCGCGGGCCCGGCGGCGGGGGCAAAAGTTTATCCTGGAACAACACTTTCAAATCCCCGTTATCGTTAATCACGGCGTCGGTTTTTTCGTCCACCCAAGCCGCTTTGGCGTTTTCTTCCTGCGCGGCGGCAAGCTCTTGTTCCATTACGTCCAAGCGGGCCTTAAAATTATCTAATAATTCCCGTTTGAATTTGAACTGGTCTTCGCGCACTTGCGCCACCAGTTTGGCAATTTCCGCCTTTTTTTGGGCGGCTTTTTTACTGCCCGGTTTAGCTTTTTTATATTCTTGAACTAATTTTTCCACCTGCTCTTTGGTCTTTTTGAACTGCACTTCGCGTTCTTCGTGAATTTTACGCATTTCGGCGCGTTTGGCGTCTTTTACAGCCGCGCGGCCGTCTTTATGCGGGCTTTCCCCCGAACATTCCGCCCACGCCGGAGCCACCAGCCCCGCCATAAGCAACATTACGAACCATTTTTTCATTTGCCACCTCCTAGAATTCTGCTTCCAGTTGCGCTAAATCTAACGCAAAAGTTTGGTAATCTTCTTCCAAATGGGTATTCATATAAGCCATTACTTCCCGGCTGTCATATCCGGGGCGTTCCTGCCACATAAGCCCGCCCGCCACCAGCACCGCCGCCAGCGCACACGCCACCCACGCCGGGCGGAAAAACGCCTGCCAAAATTTAGGTTTGCGCGTGGTTTTGGCAAACAGCGCCTCCACCACCGGGGCCGGAGCCGTCGGGGCCTGCCCCGGTTCCTGCGCGGCCTGCCACAAAGTTAGTTCCGCCCGGCACTTCCTGCACTCCGCCAAATGCCGTTTGAAAGTGGCCCGTTCCTGCGGGTTTAACTCCCCGGCCAAATAAAGCATTATGTTTTTACATTCTTTCATAAATTTTCATCCCGTAAAAATGTTTGTAATTTTTTGATAGCCCTGTGCCCATCCGCCAACACCGTACCCAAAGGCACGCCCCGCGCGGCGGCAATTTCCTTAAAAGACATATACGGCCTTAAATAAATAATTTCACGCTGTTTGGGGGGCAATTTTAAGGCCGCCCGCCGGATACGCTCCCCCAGCTCCGCCCGCTCCAACGCCTGTAAGGGCAGTTCCTCGCCGGACGGTAAAACCTCGTGCAACGGCTCGTTGCCGTCTTCGTCCGTTTTATCTAACGAAAAATCCTCCGGCCTGTCCCTAAAATAATTCAGCACCCGGTTGCGCGCCGAACGGAACAAAAACGCCTTAAATTTGCCCTGCGCGCGGTAATTTTCGGCCTGTTTATACACGCTTAAAAACACTTCCTGGAATAAATCGCCCGCCGCGCTTTCGTCCGCCACCAAGGCCAAAATATATTGGTACAGCGGGTTTTTATAGCGCAGGACTAACTCCTCAAACGCCGCGGGCTCCCCCCGAACAAAACCGTCCATTAATTCATCATCCGTCAACTGTGCATAATTTTTGGCCATACTTTATAACACCCAAACCCTTAAATTTATTGCAAAAAAATATTTTTTCAAAAATATA
>ERZ1034626.315-NODE-315-length-35617-cov-9.587087_pt1 | contig 35617 bp, 33 predicted proteins | sample MGYA00520652_ERZ1034626 | MGnify/ENA primary metagenome ERZ1034626 (study PRJEB33766, sample SAMN09781765) | gut metagenome | biome: gut microbiome | host: Homo sapiens | place: Madagascar | study: EMG produced TPA metagenomics assembly of the PRJNA485056 data set... | reverse complement strand
CGCAATTTCTTATCATTTTGAATGTTGCATGATATTTGACGTTGTGTTGGCGTTGTATCAGCGTTGCTCGTTTCGACATACTGGGCAATGCGAGAGCCTTTACTGCGTGGAACGAGTGACAGAACTGGCTCCACGTTTTCATTTATATGTATACCGAATCTAATATTAACTGCCAATCTGGGAGTCGTTGGCTTACTTGATAGTAACATGAAAGCAGTTGGTATTTTATCAGCCCTACTCCTTGCAACATGTGCTGCACCTGCCTTTGCACAGATTTCAAAGGAGCAAATAAAGGAACGCAAGCTTATAAAGAGTTCTACACAATCAGAACTTAAACAGAAAGCAAGTAAAGTAGCTCGAAAAGAGGCAAAGAAGCTTTACAAGGAAGGTTGGACAATTACTCCAGGAGCTTTGCCCATTGAAAAACAGTTGGACAAGTCGTACATGATGTCATACGAATATGATGACAACATGTTTCCAAAGTTCATCATGGGAGAAGCTATGAGCATTGGCGAGAACTACGATGCTGCAAAGATGCAGGCTTTGGAGCTTGCAAAGCAAAACCTAGCCGGGCAAATTCAGACAGAAATAACAGCTCTCTTTGAAAATACTGTTGCCAACCAACAACTATCTCAAGAGGAAGCAGCATCCGTAACACAAAGTATACTTGCAAGCAAGAACCTTATACGACAGAGTATAGGAAGAACAATTCCCGTAATGGAAGTCTACCGTACTCTTTCAAACAAGAACAAGGAAGTTCTTGTCCGTATTGCCTATAACAGCACGATGGCAAAGGAATCGGCTAAAAGAATCATTCGTGATGATTTGGAAAGGAAAGGTGATAAATTACATGAAGATTTAGATAAAGCTCTTGGTTGGCTATGATACACCGTTGGCTATTGTTCATAATGCTTTCAATGTGCGTCAACAATATCTTTTCACAAAAGATAGAACGTGTATACGCAGAATACACTTACTATGTCCCTGAGAACATTTCATTGGACGAAGGTAAGCGTACTGCATTGGAACGTGCCAAAATTCAGGCACTTTCAGATGCTTTCGGAACAATAGTATCACAAAGCAACTCGACCATCGTCAAGTCAGACAACGGAAAATCCGACGTTGACTTTCTATCTCTTGGCGGAAGCGATGTTAAAGGAGAATGGATTGAGACCGTCGGTGAACCTAAATTCAACATATTCTACGACAAAGGGATGCTGGTCGTCAATGTTTCTGTCGAAGGCAAGGCAAGAGCGATAACAACATCTGGAATAGATCTTAATGTAAAAGTACTGCGGAATGGAACGGATATAAAATACGAAAGCGACGAGTTTCACGATGGTGACGACTTGTACCTGTATTTCAAATCCCCTGTCAATGGTTATCTTGCCGCATATCTATTGGATGAATCAACCCAAGAAGTTTTTTGTTTGTTACCATACAGAAGTTCTGGAGAACCGGCATACAAAATAACTCACGACAAACCCTATATATTCTTCTCAGCCGAGAAAGACAAAGAAAGTCAATGCGAAGTAGATGAATATACTATGACTTGCGAGAAAGCCATTGAGCAGAATACTTTGTACGTCGTCTTTTCTCCTAATATGTTTACAAAGGCAAATACTGAGGAAGAAAGCTATGGATTACCAAGACAACTGAGTTTGAATGAATTTCAGCGATGGCTGAGCAAGTGCAAAATTAAAGATGCACTTATACAAGAAAAATATTATCAAATTAATATTAAGAAACCATGAATATATCTGATTCATTAATATACAAAGAACCATTTATTCATGCATTGGAAAAAGTTAATGCAAATATAGATGAATATCCATCCTGCAAAAATCTATTTTATAGTGGCATAAATCTTATAAAAAAAGACGATTTAATGCACGGACTGGATGACTTAAGGAAAGCTGTAGAAATGCTGCTTAAAGATCTATTGCACAACAACCTTTCAATAGAGAAACAATCACAAAACAGAATAAAGGCTCTATTATTAAAAAATGGTTGGAAAGGACGCTATTTAGAGTTATGGCCAATGTTAATAGGTCAATTCAAAAGATATCAAAATGCTTACGTTAAGCATGATGATGGTTCAAAAATTACGGAAATAAATACAGAAATAACTATTTTGCAAACACTCCAAATAATAGAGTTATTAATAACAAAAAACGAATAGAATATGGCTAAGTTAAATGATAAAAAACTTATTTACAGAGAACTGGTTGAATATCGGATAGAATACTATGGTGCAGATAAAAAAGGTAAAGACAGGATTGAAGACAAAGTCCGTCAATACATAAAAGGTATTGATGACAGCATATATTTAGAATTAAATAATGGGGCTGCATGCGGATTATTTAGGTCTGCATTTTTCGAAAGTGATCTTGATAGAGCTATAACTATTCTAGAACGAGATATAAATAATGAAACGGTAATTGAAGAATAAAAAAATGTGTCTTATGAAACAAAAAATTATATTAATCATCATATGCATTCTTAATGTATATAATGTTTGTTCACAAACAATTCAAGAATTAAAAAGACAGGCAGAAACAAATGATCCTGCTGCACTATGGAATGTCGGATGTGCATACTATAATGGAACAAATGGAGTCTCTGTAAACTATACAGAGGCCTTAAAATGGTATACACTTGCAGCAAATAGTGGATATGTAGATGCAATGAAATTTGTTTCCGACATGTATTACCATGGACAAGGAACTGAAGAAAATCACACCTATGCATTGGAATGGGCGAAGAAAGCTGCAATTGCAGGGGACATTGATAGCCAAAGAAATACTGCCCTTCTCTATTATAAAGGTGACGGAACAGAAAAGAATTTAGAAGAGGCTTTTTATTGGCAAAAAAAAGTAGCTGAAAATAAACAAGCTCAGAAGGAGGAATTATTTAGATTTGGAATATTTTTTTTAAATGGGATTGGCTGTACGCAGAACTTCGATGAAGCAATTAGATGGTTTAAAAAAGCTGCAGATTCTGGCTATACACAAGCATATTCTGCACTTGGAGATGTATATGGCTATCAGAAGAAATACTCCGAATCAAACAAATACTACAAAATGGCATACGAAAAAGGAGATAAATATGCTGCAAGCCAATTAGGATGGAATTATTATGCGGGAAATGGTGTCAAACAAAATTATGAAGAAGCATATAAATACTTCAGGTACGTTGCTGACAACAATATGCCAGAAGGTTATAATGGTTTATCTTATCTCTACATGTATGGTTTGGGAGTAAATAAAGACTTGGATAAAGCAATGGCGTTGATTGACAAAGCTATAGAGATTAGCAACAATTCGCCACGATATATAGACAGTAAAGGTGGGTTATATGCAATAATAGGAGATCAAGAAAATGCAAAGAAGATGTATGATGAAATTATGAAGAAGGATCCTACTTTTTATGAAAATAGTCAGAGTACATTAATGAAATACATAAAAGGAGAAACAACAAGTGACGTTGATGAAAGTATTCCAACAACATCAGATAAAGACAATGACTGTTTTGCTGTTGTAATATCCAACGAAAATTATATGAGAGAATCAAAAGTCCCGTTTGCAATAAATGACGGCAGAACATTTACAGAATACTGCAATAAGACATTGGGAATACCAACATCTAATATTCATTTTGTCACAAATGCTACATATAACAATATAAGATATGAAATAAATTGGTTGCGCAATGTTATAAAAGCTTATAACGGCAAGGCAAAAGTTATTTTCTATTATGCAGGTCATGGTATTCCTGATGAACAGAACAAAAATGCATACCTGTTGCCAGTTGACGGATACGGAACGGATATTGTGACTGGTTATGCGCTTAGCAATTTGTACAAGGAATTAAGTGAATTGCCTTCACAATCTGTAACGGTATTTCTTGATGCCTGCTTTAGCGGAACTAAACGCGAAGGAGACATGCTAAGTTCTGCAAGAGGAGTTGCCATTAAGGTAAAGCAAACAGAACCTACAGGAAACCTTGTTGTCTTTAGCGCAGCACAGGGTGATGAAACCGCATATCCGTATAAAGAAAAAGGACATGGAATGTTTACATACTATCTGCTAAAGAAATTGCAGGAAACCAAAGGAAATGTAACATTAGAGCAATTGGGAGATTACATAAAAGATGAAGTAAGCAAAAAATCTATTGTAATAAACGGTAAGCCACAAACTCCTACAGTTATTCCTGCAAGAACAATTTCTACAAATTGGGGAAATTGGACATTAAAATAAGGTCACTGTTCGTCTTTTACCAGTAAGTGGTTTAACGTTATTTGAGTGTATATATCGACCTACTAAAAATATAGAAAGAAATTAAATGGGAAAGATAAACGGATACATAGAGTTGAATGGAAAAATCCAAAGAATAGACTCCATAGAGGACTTAAAACGGATTGTAAATGAGTTGGGGAAAACGTTCACGGATTTGACTGAGAAAGAGTTCAAAGTACTGACAGAGAAGTCTTTATCTGATGTATACAAAGACGATTGTGGATGTAGTTATAGCGAGAATCAACTTTTCGAAGGGGTGAAATCTTCTAACCAATATAAAGTAAAAGAAGGAACAATAGCGATTCATCGGAGTGCTTTCTATTATGATTATCGTTACAGAGAAACACGCCGAATATGGAAGGAGCAAATTGAAAACATCTCATTACCTCAATCCTTGATAGCTATAGGTAAGAAGGCATTTAGATATAACGCATTCACGAATATTGAACTACCCGATTCTGTTCAGTATATTGGAGATGAAGCGTTTATGCATTGTGACAATTTTGAATGTGAACGTTTATCTCTTCCCATGGAATTGCGTTTCATAGGAACACAAGCTTTCAGAAATTGCAGTAAAATTAAGGCCGTCGTTTTTAATGATATGATCAAGACAATTCACAGCATGGCTTTCCAAAATTGCACGTCTTTAGAATGGGTATATATCCCTAATACTGTGGAAGAAATAGGCTCTGGCATATTTGACGGATGCGTCAATCTAAAACATATATTTATCCCCATAGGTTCAAGAGAACAGTTTGAAGGATTTTTCCCTTTTGACAAGGATAAATTAACAGAGATAGAAAAGACCAAATTAAAATAGCCCGTAATTCCGCAACTCAATAAATCAACATTCTTATAAGTTCCTGAGCAACAATTGTTGCTCAGGATTTTTGTTGTTTGAGAAATCCACTTAACATAGTATTACAATAAGAATCAATGTTTGACATACACACCAATACTCGAATATGCTAAAAAAGTCCCCTGCAAAGTATTGTAATTCACATAAAATGTGTAAGTTTGCAAATATAATAACCTGTAAACGCCATCGTATATGATATTACATGTAGCCAATCCAATTTACGACTCCGTGTTCAAATACATAATGTCTGACGAACGCATATCAAAAACTATCCTCTCGGCACTGCTGAAGAAAGAGGTGGTGAATGTGGAGATGCGCTCGCACGAGTATGTGAACACCACACGAGACACACTTTCAATGTTCCGCATTGACTTTGCAGCCACCGTGAGGGAGAAGGATGCTGAGGGCGAGGGGGTCAAAGACCGCGTCATCCTTATAGAACTGCAGAAGACATGGCTCGACACGGAGACCCTGCGCTTCCGCCAGTATCTGGGTGCGCAGTACAGCAACAAGATGAACATCCGCAAAGACTCGCCGAAAGGCTTCGCATATCCAATGGTTGCCGTTTACCTTCTCGGACATCGAGTCGGCGACATTGAGGAGCCGGTGGTTTATGTCAACCACGACGTGTTCGACTACAACGGCGAGGTGGTAGAGGAGGGCAAGGAAGACCCGTTCGTTGAGAGTCTCACCCACAACAGCATAATTGTGCAGATACCGAGGTTGAAAGGCCGTGTGAACAACCGCCTTGAGAAGGTGCTCAGCGTTTTCGACCAGTCGAGGAAAGATGCGGAAGACAAGCAGGTTCTCAATATTGACGAGAACAAATATGAGGATGATGCCGACATGATGTATATGCTCCATCGTCTTACAGCCGCTGCCGCCGACTCCGAGATGCGTCAGGACATGAACGTGGAGGATGAATATTACAAGGCGATAGAGGACCGTGACACGGCAATAATGAACCGTGACAAGGAACTGAAGCATAAGGATGAGCAACTCCAGCAGAAGAGCGAGCAACTAAATAATATAGTAAGATCACTCTATTCAAATGGCATGAACATTCTGCAGATTGCTGAAATTACAGGAATCAGCAAAGATGAAGTGGCAGAAATATTGAAATAGAGAGTTTGATAAAATCAAAAAAAGCAATCAGACATCAGGTATTGCTTGAATCTTGCTTTTCAGAAGAGTGGGGTTAAATACATAAACCGGTCATTGGAATGTGCATTATGTCATGCATGCCAATGACCGGTCTATTTTGTAATTTATTCTATTGTTATTCAGTCTCGCTGAATTCATCCTTGCCTACTCCACAGAGTGGACAAGCCCAATCTGCAGGAAGATCCTCGAATGCAGTGCCAGGAGCGATACCATTGTCTGGATCACCTACTGCCGGGTCATATACATATCCACAAACGTCGCAAACATACTTTTTCATAATAGCCTCCTTGTTTTATTATTGTTAAACGATTCTGACAGTGACACCGGTCTTGCCAACATTGTCGTCTGTCTTTTCATTATCATCTCTTTTACGATTGCAAAGATACATATTATGCAAGATTCATACAAATCAACGACTCTATCCTGATATAGAAGGAATCTATATTCTTACAGAAAACGGTGTATGTGCCGAAGAATAATGACAAAAAAAATGCAGATGAAGACCTATTCTGACTGTCAGGCAGCCTTAGCTGCTCTATGCGACGTGAGATACATACCGAGAAACACGAGCATGCCGTTGAGCATCAGCAGTTCATAACCGAACTTATATCCAGTGAGCGAAACCGTAATCTGGTTTATGGCAAAGCATATCACTGGTGCCGCCACGCAGATGTATGGCACAAGACGGTCGTTTACTCCACGCTTGGTCAGTATGCCATAGGCAAAGAGACCAAGGAGCGGGCCTGAGGTGTATGACAACACGATATATATAGCGTCTATCACACTGGTGGAATTTATCACTCTGAAGGCCAATATGAATACGGCGAATAACACACAAACTCCGAAATGTGCACGACGACGCAATGTCTCATCATCGGGACGCTCCTTGATGTCAACACAATAGCTTGTGGTGACGGCGGTCAGAGCAGAGTCGGTACCACTGAACGACGCTGCCACGATGCCGATGGAGAAGAGCACGAGCACAAGTGACCCCATCCATCCCGATGCGGCGAACATCGGCAGCAGCTCATCGCTGTCGGCTGGAACTGCAAGCCCTTCTTTGCCAGCCAGAAGCAGAAGCAACACACCAAGACTGAGGAAGAGCAGATTGACAGGCACAAAGAAAAAGCCTCCCACACACATATCCTTCTGTGCGTCACGCAGCGTCTTGCAGGTGAGATTCTTCTGCATCATGTGCTGGTCGAGACCTGTCATTACCACAACGATGAATACTCCGCTAAGAAACTGCTTGAAGAAATTCTGAGTAGACACCCAGTCGTCGAACACGAATATGCGGCTGTGGCTGTCTGCCACCACTGCCCACACGGCATCACCCACCGACATATCGAGTTTTCCTATAACCTCCACAATTATTATCAGCAATGCCGCCATCATACAGAAGGTCTGGAAAGTATCGGTCCAGACGAGGGTCTTTATTCCTCCTCGCCTTGTATATAGCCATATCAGCATTACGAGCGCCACTACGGTGACAACGAACGGCACCCCTACAGGTCCGAATACAAATCGCTGCAGGATGCTGCACACCACATAGAAGCGAAGTGCCGTACCCGTCATTTCGGAAAGCAGGAAGAACAGGGCTCCCGTTTTATACGATCTGTTGCCGAGACGTTTCTGCAGAAAGGAATAGATAGTGGTGAGATTGAGTTTGTAGTACACTGGGAGCAGGACGAAAGCTACGACAAAATAGCCAAGGATGAATCCAAGACACGTCTGCAGATATGTCATGTCTTGCTTTATCACCATTCCAGGCACCGACACGAAAGTGATACCCGATATTGACGCTCCCACGAGTCCGAAAGCGAGAACATACCACGGCGACTTGCGCTCACCGCGATAGAACGTCTCGTTGTTGGATTTCTTACTCGTCAGTCTGCCCATAAGCATGAGCACACAGAAATAAATCAGTATTGTTGTAAGTATAAGCATAATCGTTATCCATTAATTTTTTTCAATATCTCCACCGCCTTTTCCACGGTGTCAATGCCCGACACCACCATATAGCGTTTGCCACGGCTCTCCTTGAGATTGCATTGGCGGGGGTTGCTGCCGATATACTGGAGCACACGGTCGAAGACGTCGCTCTTGTAATAGGCACTCATAGGATTTGTCACGAACTGCATCTGCATCACGCCGCCCTTGAGTATTATCTTTTCGCATCCGAGAGACTTGCCCAGACGCCGTAGCGGCACTACATGCAGCAGCTCTTCGCCCTCACGGGGTATAGCTCCGAAGCGGTCGATAAGGTTTGCCTTATACCTATCGAGGTCACTGTCGTTGGTTATGCTGTCGAGCTCGCGATACAACAGCATTCTCTCACTGCTGCTCGGCACATACTGGTCTGGGAAGAACATCTCAAGGTCGCTCTCCACGGCGCAGTCGTCAACGAACTCGTCGCCTTTGAGTTGTCTGCCCTCTTTCATCTCCTCCTGATACATCTCAGCAAACTCATCGTTCTTAAGCTCCGTCACGGCCTGCGACAGAATCTTCTGGTATGTCTCAAAACCGAGATCTTCCATAAATCCGCTCTGTTCCGCACCGAGAAGGTTGCCGGCGCCACGCATGTCGAGGTCTTGCATCGAGAGGTTGAAGCCGCTGCCAAGGTCTGAGAATGTCTCAAGTGCCTCCAACCGGCGGCGCGCATCCTGAGAGAGATTCGACAGCGGAGGAGCAAGGAGATAGCAGAACGCCTTCTTGTTGCTTCTTCCCACGCGTCCACGCATCTGATGCAGGTCGGAAAGTCCGAAACGGTGTGCATCGTTCACGATGATGGTATTGGCATTGCTGATGTCGATGCCGTTCTCCACGATGGTTGTGGAGAGGAGCACATCATAATCGTAGTTCATGAACCCCATCACCACCTTCTCCAGTTCTTCCGGTTTCATCTGTCCGTGACCTATAGCTATACGCGCATCCGGAACGTTTCGGCGTATCACATTGGCAATCTCCGGCAGGTTGCTGATGCGGTCGTTCACGAAGAATACCTGTCCGTTGCGGCTCATCTCGAAGTTTATTGCATCCTTTATGATATCTGAATCGAAGGTATGCACCTCGGTGCACACGGGATAGCGGTTTGGCGGCGGCGTCTGTATGATGCTCATGTCTCTTGCTCCCATGAGAGAGAACTGCAGCGTGCGCGGTATTGGCGTCGCCGACATGGTCAGCGTGTCCACATTGGTTTTCATCTTGCGCAGTTTTTCCTTGGTAGACACCCCGAACTTCTGTTCCTCGTCGATGATGAGAAGTCCGAGGTCTTTGAATTTCACGCTCTTGCCGATGAGCTTGTGTGTGCCAATTATGATGTCTATCTTGCCAGCCTCCAGATCGGCAAGTACCTCACGTGTCTTCTTCGCACTGCGGGCACGCGACAGATAGTCCACCCTGACAGGCAGTTCCTTAAGTCTGGCGCAGAAGGTCTGGTAATGCTGGTATGCAAGCACTGTGGTAGGCACCATCACGGCAACCTGTTTGGAATCGCATGCAGCCTTGAAAGCAGCACGTATAGCCACCTCGGTCTTGCCGAAGCCTACATCACCACACACAAGACGGTCCATCGGACGCTGGCTCTCCATATCAGCCTTCACGTCGTTGGTGGCTTTCAATTGGTCGGGGGTGTCTTCATAGAGGAAGCTCGCCTCCAACTCATGCTGCATGAAAGAATCGGCACTGAACTGATAGCCTTTCTCATGGCGGCGTGTGGCATAGAGCTTGATCAGGTCGCGAGCTATGTCCTTTATCTTCTTCTTTGTTTTCTCTTTCAGTCGCTCCCACGCTCCAGAACCGAGTGCGCTGAGGCGTGGCGGTTTCTCGCTGTCGCGGCGCTTGTATTTGGATATTTTGTAGAGGCCGTGGATGCTCACATCCACCTTGTCGTTGTTCTGATACACGATGCGTATCATCTCCTGATAGCTGTCGCCAACGGGAACACGCACGAGACCGGCAAACTTTCCGATGCCGTAATCCACATGTACGATGAAGTCGCCAGGCTCCATCTCCTGCAGTTCTTTCATGGTGAGCGCCATCTTTCCGCTGCGTGCGGCATCCGAACGGAGACTGTATTTATGGAAGCGGTCGAATATCTGATGGTCGGTGAAGACGCACACCTTCATGTCATTGTCGGCAAAGCCGCAATGCAGGGTTTTCTCCACCGGCTGGAAATCTATCGGCGTGACACTTATCACTGTGCCGTCAGCCAGTTTCTTGTTCTGCGCCATCTCGTCGAAGATATCGTGAAGGCGCTGGTTCTGCTTCTGGCTGTCAGCAAGGATATATAGTTTGTAACCTTTCAGCATATAGTCTTCGAGCGCAGTGGTGAGCAGTTCAAAGTTCTTATGGAACAAAGGTTGCTGTGTGGTGCTGAAGGTGATGGTGGCCTGCGGCAGTCCCATTGGACTGTTACCGAATTCCACTCTCTTGAACTTTGCTATGTCTTCGGTGAATGCCGTTGCCGGCAGCAACGAATATTCCGACCTCATCTCCTGCATTATCTTCTTCTGTTCCATCTCCGTGGCCCCCTCGAGTTTCTCGGTGAGAGCCTGATGGGAGAAACCTTCACGGTAGATATTCTCTATCACGTCGTGGGCGAATGTAACGTCTTTTATCACCACCAACGAGTCGGCAGGCAGGAATTTGAGAAAAGAAATCTTGTCTGCCACAATCTCCGACAATTCCGGTACGATAGAGATGCAGTCCACCTTACCTCTCGACAACTGCGACTGCACCTCGAAGGTGCGTATTGAGTCAACCTCGTCGCCAAAGAAGTCCACACGATACGGATACTCATTGCTGAACGAATATACATCGAGAATGCTACCGCGCACGGCAAACTGTCCCGGTTCGTAAACATAGTCCACCTCCTTGAAACCGAATGAGCGCATCGTCTTCTCTATCTCCACCACGTCTCTCTCCTCGCCAACGCGCAGCATGAGGGTGCGGTCGTCCAGATGCTTGTTGGTGACCACCAGTTCTGCCATCGCCTCAGGGCAAGTCACGACGTAGAGCGTTGAATTCGAGTCGTCATGTGACGCCTCCTGTTCCTTCACCCGGCTCAACACCTCAGTGCGCAATATCTCGTTGGCAGCATCTTTCTGACAGTATTTCACCTGTCTGCGATAAGCCGACGGAAAGAAGAGCACATGCGAATTGCCCAGCAACTGGGTGAGGTCGTGATAGAAATACCCTGCCTCGTCAGCGTCATTAAGCACAAAAAGACAGGTGCGCGGCAGCCTGCCGTTGGCAGAAGCAAACACCATGGGCACCGACGAGCCATTGAGTCCGCGTAGCGATATCGTGCGCACTTCTGAATCGCCAATCGCTTTCAGCATCGCTTCTATATGAGGTGACGAACTATACAAGTCCAAGAGTTTCTGAATTTCCATCTTCTTTTATAAAACATATAATAGCCCTAACGAGACACGCTACAGGCTCATCTCGTTATGGCACAAAACGGAAAAGATCTCAAATGCCGTACAAAGGATTACACGGGCCTTTTACTCCAGCATCAAGAGTCTTTTACCACAAAAACGCTGCGAAGTTACTGAAAAAAAATCATATTATATCTTATGGGATATCAAAAAGTAATGGCGAAAGCATACAACTTAGTTTTTTATTGCTACCTTTGCACAACATAATATTAATATTCTCACACATTATGAACACAAGTGACAGTATCGTCATCATCCCGACATACAACGAGATAGAGAACATTGAGAAGATTATCCGAGCAGTGTTCGGACTGGAAAAGAAATTCGACATACTCATCATCGACGACGGCTCGCCCGACGGAACGGCAGCGAAGGTGAAGGAACTGATGAGCCAGGAGTTCAACGGCAGACTTCATCTGCTCGAGCGCAGCGGAAAGCTGGGTTTGGGAACGGCATACATCAAAGGATTCAAATGGGCGCTCGAGCGCGACTACGAATACATTTTCGAGATGGATGCCGACTTCAGCCATGACCCGAAAGACTTGCCGCGACTCTATGCCGCATGCCACGACGAAGGATACGATGTGGCTATCGGTTCAAGGTATGTCAGCGGAGTGAACGTGGTGAACTGGCCTATCGGCAGAGTATTGATGAGCTATTTCGCATCCAAATACGTGCGATTCATAACGGGGTTCAAAGTGAACGACACCACTGCCGGATTCAAATGCTACAAACGCCGTGTGCTCGAAACCATAGAACTCGACAAAATCAGATTCAAGGGATATGCCTTCCAGATAGAGATGAAATACACGGCATACAAGATTGGCTTCAAGATAAAGGAAGTGCCGGTGATATTCGTGAACAGGAGAGAGGGTGTGTCGAAAATGAGCGGCGGCATCTTCGGAGAGGCATTCTTCGGCGTAATGAGACTGTGCTGGGACGGATGGACAAGGAAATACCCGAAAATAAAAGAATAACGAAGACACACTGCTATCATGAAATATCTGTATAGAGCCTACCAGCTATGCATCGCATTGCCAATATTGCTCCTATGGACAATAATGATATCTCTCGCCACAGCCATTGGATGTTCGCTGGGCGGAGGACATTTCTGGGGATATTACCCAGGCAAATCATGGGGATGGGCCATCATCCGTCTGCTACTGCTGCCGGTAAAGGTAGAGGGGCGTGAAAATATGAAGGAAAACGAGTCGTATGTCATCGCCGCCAACCACCAAGGGGCGTTCGACATATTCCTTATTTTCGGTTTCCTCGGACGTCAGTTCAAGTGGATGATGAAACACCAGTTGAGAAAAGTGCCATTCGTGGGCTACGCCTGTGAGAAGTCGCATCAGATTTTCGTAGACAAGCGCGGACCGCGAAAAGTGAAGGAGACCTACGACAAGGCTCGCGCCACGCTGAAAGGCGGTATGAGCCTTGTGGTGTTCCCGGAGGGTGCGAGGAGTTTCACAGGTCACATGGGAGTGTTCAAGCGAGGAGCCTTCATGCTTGCTGACGAACTGCAACTGCCTATCCTGCCGCTGACCATAAATGGTTCGTTCGACATCATGCCGAGAATGAGAGACGGCAAATGGGTAACCTGGCATCCGCTTAAGCTCACCATCCACAAGCCCATCTATCCTGAAGGACAGGGACCGGAGGACATCAACCGCCGCATGGACGAATGCTACAAAGCCATCATGTCGGGACTGGAAGAGAAATACCAAGGTTTTGTGGAGAACCCTGACCAATAACAACTTTCTGTATCTACGACAAAAGGCAATACATATTTGGCAATATAAATACCATATATACTTGTATCCGGAAAGATACAGTTGCCAAAACATCGTTTGGCAAATATAAGCAAACCGACAACCGGGTCTTGATGCGAAAGGCATATAGTCCTTTCAATCAAGACCCGGTTGTCGGTTTTTTTTTCAACCCAAATCAGTCATTAGGGCTTGCTTAGCTTTTATCCCTATCGGCTATATTCCGTTTGGCGTTTATTATCTCTTCACCGTCTTCATCACGGGTTCACAGGTAAGCTGCACACCGAGCTTCTTGAATATGCGCTGGTCTACATCGCTCAGCATCACCGTGGAATGAACCTGACAGTCGCGCAGTTTAGGCAACTGCTCCAAGGCGCGACGGCAGTTCTCGTCCTGCTCAGAGAGTACAGACAAGGCGACAATCACTTCATCTGTGTGCAAACGAGGGTTGTGGCCACCCAAGTAACTGATCTTGGTGTGCTGGATAGGCTCTATCATAGACTCCGGGATGAGCTTCAGGTCGTGGTCTATGCCAGCAAGATGTTTGGTGACATTAAGAATGAGAGCGGCACTGCAACCAAGCAGCGGACTGGAATTGGCGGATATTATCGTGCCGTCTTGCAGTTCTATAGCTGCCGACGTATGTCCCGTTTCATTTAGACGTCCCTTTGCCGCTGTGGTGACTCGACGGAAGTCGGTAGAAATCTTTGCCTGCTGCATGAGGAGCTGTATCTTCTTTATCTCCGCATCATTACATGCTCCGAGCGCAAGTTTATTCGTGGCTGCGTAATAGCGGCGGATAATCTCGTTCTTCGATGCCTCCACACACACATCGTCATCACTGATGCAGAACCCCACCATGTTGACGCCCATGTCCGTTGGCGACTTGTATGGATTGGTGCCATAGATACCCTCGAAGAGAGCGTTGAGCACAGGGAAAATTTCTATGTCGCGGTTGTAGTTGATGGCAATCTTATTGTATGCTTCAAGATGGAACGGGTCTATCATGTTAACGTCATTGAGGTCGGCCGTAGCCGCCTCATAGGCAATGTTGACAGGATGCTTGAGCGGAAGGTTCCACACCGGGAAGGTCTCAAACTTGGCATATCCTGCCCTGACGCCACGCTTGTTCTCATTATACAGCTGACTCAGACACACTGCCATCTTGCCGCTGCCCGGACCAGGAGCAGTGACGATGACGAGCGGACGCTCGGTCTCCACATAGTCGTTCTTGCCGAAGCCTTCGTCAGAAGCTATCAGTTCCACGTTGTGAGGATAGCCCTCAATGAGATAGTGGCAATAGGTCCTGATGCCAAGACGTTCCAGACGCTGCTTGAAAGCCACGGCTGCCGGCTGTCCGCCCCAGTGGGTGATGACCACAGAACCTACCATGAAGCCACGGCCCTGGAATTCGCCTCTGAGCCGGAGCACATCCTCGTCGTAGGTGATACCGAGGTCGGCCCGTTTCTTGTTCTTCTCAATGTCTGTAGCACTGATTACTATGACAATCTCTATGCTGTCGTTGATTTTCTGGAACATACGCAGCTTGCTGTCTGGCAAAAAACCAGGCAGCACACGACTGGCATGATGGTCATCGAAGAGCTTTCCTCCAAGCTCCAGATACAATTTTCCATCAAACTGGGATATTCTCTCCTTTATGTGTTCAGACTGTATAGACTGATACTTATCATTGTCAAACCCTATCTTCATCGTTGATTTCTTAACTTAATTACAGTGCAAAGTTAGCTATTTATGTCCATCCGAAGAAATATTTGCGTAACTTTGCAAAAATAATATTCGTGAACCATTCCGATAATCACCCCCACTCTCAGTTGGCGATTGCCGGAAAAGGCTTTATATAACACAACAATAACGATAATGGTAACATTCAAAGACCGTCTTTCGGACGACAACGACTACAAGCGCGAGGAACTGATAAAAAAAATTGAACATGCCTTAGGACAGATGACTCTCAAGGAACTTGAGGCCCTGTCGTATGACATGTTCACGAAAGGATATCTTGAAGATTAACCCCACACGGAATGCTTCTGCATCCGCGCTTGGGACAAGCTACGGAATCTGCTACAGGGCATGCTGCATGAAGCGCTGCTCTGCCAGCTTTTCGTATTTAGTCCCCGGTCTGCCATAGTTGGCAAATGGGAATATGCTTATTCCTCCACGGGGCTTGAATAGTCCCGTCACTTCGATGTAGCGTGGATCCATGAGCTTCACGAGGTCTTTCATTATGATATTGACACAATCCTCATGAAAGTCGCCATGGTTGCGGAAGCTGAAGAGATACAGCTTCAGGCTCTTGCTTTCCACCATACGCACGTCGGGGATGTATTTTATGATTATCTCTCCGAAGTCAGGCTGTCCCGTGATAGGACACAGCGTAGTGAACTCAGGACAGTTGAACTGCACCCAATAGTCATTCGTCTGATGCTTGTTCTCGAATGTCTCAAGCACCTCAGGCGCATAGTCCTGCCTATACTCCGTCTTCTTGCCGAGGGCATGCAATCCCTCGTCCTGTCTGTTTTCGCTATTTGTCATACGAACATTTTTAGAAATTACCAATTTTGAACACACCGTAGTTTATGTCACGGTCGTAGGTGTCAACACCCTCTATCTGCTTCGTTTTCCTTACCACCCTCATCGTTATCGGCAGCACCACAATCTCATAGACCGTCTTCAGCACAATCTGTGAGATAATGAGTTTGGGCAATTCCGCAAGTGGCACCACCCCACCAAGGGCAAGCGGGAAAAAGATTATTGAATCGGCGGTCTCGCCATACACAGTGCTCATCACGGCACGCAGGGCGAAATGCTTCCCCTCTGACGACACCTTCATGCGGCTCATCACATAGGCGTTGATGAACGAGCCTACGAGAAACGCGAGGAAGGAAGCCAAGGCTATACGTGGCGCCAGTCCGAACACGGCATGGAATCCGGCTTCATTATCCCAATATGGCGCTCCTGGTATGGCATCAGCCAAAGCACCGAAGGAAACGAAGATGAAGTTCATCAGAAAACCGAGCCAGATGAGCAGTCGGGCTTTCTTATAGCCCCACACCTCACACACGCAATCGTTGATGATATACGACACGGGAAACACCAGCAGTCCGCCGGTGATATTGACCCATCCTATTGAAATCTGCTTTGTTTCGAGCACGTTTGCCGTAATGAGGCAGACGCAGAAGAGCACGCTGAAAAGCATAAACAGCACGCTCACACTATTGTTGCTTACTTTCATGATTCTTGTTTTGTTTAGTCCGGCGGCTCTGTTTCCAGTGCAAACACGGACATGGAGGTTTGTCAAGCACTCGCTAAGTCCCAAACTGTCAAATCAAGACAAGGTCTGACAGACGATTTGGGATGAACTGTTATTATGCCATCCATCATCTTTTGATGAAAGCGGCTGCAAAGGTAATGATTTTTCTTGAAATAATAAGCTTATATTCCCAAAGGATTGATATTGTTGTAGCTTTCCTTCACCTTTGACTCTATTCCCTGCTGGTCACCTTCTTCCTGCTCACGAGACAATATCTCGTTGAGACGTTCCTCATCGCTCTTGGCGCCCTCGGCATCGCCGGCCTGCTTGCGCAACAAGGCACGGTTCTCCAGCGCTTCTTTCGAGAAAGGATTCACGTCGATTACCTTTCCGTAGTATTCCATCGCCTGTTCTGCATTTCCACGTTTGTTCTCGATATTCGCCTTCAGCATCAGCGCCTCTTCGTTGTCGGGATAATTGTTCAGGAGATAAGCCGCATCGTTGTCGGCATCATCAAGATTGCCGTCAGACAGATACACCTCTCCACGCAGCATATAAGCCTCAGCATACTCCTCATTAAGCGCTATAGCCTTGGTAAGCATTGCCACGGCATTTGTGATGTCGTCGGTGCCGATGCAAGCTTTTGCATAGAGGAAGAGGGCCTCAACAGACTTGGAATCTACGAGCAGCGCCTTCTCACAAGAGGCAGACATGAGCACATAGTTTTCCATCACGTAGGCAATGCCTGCCATACGCAGGAATATTCCAATATTGTCGGGCTGTGCCTGCGCCAGCTTTTCCAGTTGCTGATACGCATTGTTGTAGTCTCCCACTCCCACGTAAGCTTGCGAGAGATAGTCTCTCACTTCAAGGTCTTCCTTGATGTTGAGGGCATGGGTAAAACATTCTATTGCATACCCTACACTGTTTATCTTGAGTGCCTTCACGCCGTCAAACTTCAGTATGTCGAAATTCTTCTCGTCAGCACGCTGCAGTTCCTCCACTGTAGGAGTCTTTTCTTCTTTGGCAACGCCAAACAGTTTTTTAAAGAAATTCATTTTATAGAATCGTTGCTTTAGGGTTCCACTCGTTGTGTCTTTCCCCTTGAATTATGAAATGAAGAAGCTACCGTCTCTAATGTCGCATGGCACACGATAGAGGCGGTAACTTCAGAAAGATATTGTCAAGCATGCATTATCCCACTATAATCTCGCTCAGAGTAGGATGTATATGAGTGATGTCATCAAGCTTTTCCACCGTGATGTCCTGACACATCAGTGCACTGACCTCCTGAACCAGGTCGGCGGCATGTGCTCCATATACATGACATCCCACAACCTTGCCTCCGTCATCGGTAAGAAGCTTCAGCATACCCTCCGTCTCGTTCATCGCCACGGCCTTGCCGTTGGCACGATAGTAATGCTTTATGCTGCGATAATCAGCACCTTCAGCCTTGAGGGCATCCTCCGTCTTGCCCACGCTGGCAGCCTCAGGCAATGTGAATACCGCTGCCGGCATCACATCGAAGCGGATATCGTCGCCACAGCCTACGATAGCGTTCACGGCCCTCTTGCCCTGCATCTCTGCTGCATGGGCAAGCATCTGTCTGCCGTTAACGTCGCCAATGGCATACACGTTCTCTACAGAGGTGAGCATATTGTCGTCAACGGCAATTCCATTGGCATCGTATTTTATTCCCACCTCATCAAGACCGAGTCCATCAGTAAGCGGTTTTCTGCCAACGGCAAGCAACACCTTGTCGGCCTCCACCTCTGTCACCTTGCCCTTGCGCTCAAAGGTAACCTTTCCGGAAGCCGCTCCCTTGAGGGCAGACTGCATATAGAAGGTAACGCCTCTTTTCTCAAGACATTTGCGCAGGCGTTTGGCGATATCGCTGTCGATTGGCGGCAGACATTCCTTGAGGAATTCCACTACTGTTACCTCACAGCCGAAAGAATTGAGTATGCTTGCAAACTCCATTCCTATCACTCCGGCACCAACTATGCAGATGCGCTTCGGCAGCACGTCGGTGTCGAGAAGCCAGTCGGAGTCGCACACCATCTCTTTGTCAAGATCTGGGATAGGCAACGACTTTGACACGGAGCCAGTGGCTATGATGATGTTGTCGGCAGAATAATCCTTACCGTCAACTACCACTGTATGGGCGTCTTTCATCACAGCCATACCTTTGACGAGCGTTATGCCTGAAGCCGACAGTAGTGTGGCGATGCCTCCACGCAGAGTCTCCACCACCTGCTGCTTGCGGGCGAAGGCCTTGGCGAAATCAAAACTGTATGTCACACCGTCGAGCGCATAACTCTCGGCATCCTTCATCGTCTCTATCACCTCAGCGAGCCGCGCGTAAGTCTTGGTGGGAATACAGCCACGGTTGAGACATGTGCCTCCCAGTTCGTCTTTCTCCACTACCAATACCGTCAGTCCCTTGGATGCGGCATAAGTGGCGGTCTTGTATCCACCAGGACCGCCACCGATGATTATCAAATTGAAATCCATATAGAATCAATCATTTAGCATGCTCTTATATGTCACCACAGGATGCTTTGCTGCCAACACATCGTCCACTCTTCCGATAGGAGTATTGTGTGGCGCAGACCTCAGCAGTTCTGGCTCATTCTTTGCCTCCTCGGCGATTTTCCTCATCACCTCGATGAATCCGTCTATCGTCACCTTGCTCTCGCTTTCTGTAGGCTCTATCATCATTGCCTCGTGGAAGAGCAGCGGGAAGTAGATGGTCGGCGCATGATACCCATAGTCGAGCAAGCGTTTAGCCACATCCATAGTGGTGATTCCTGTAGACTTGTCTGCCAGGCCGTTGAATACGAACTCATGCTTGCAGAGTCCTGCGATAGGCAGTTCATATACATCCTTCAACGACTCCTTGATATAGTTGGCATTGAGTGTGGCAAGCGGTCCTACATATTTGATATACTCCTTGCCGAGAGAAAGTATGTAGGTGTATGCCTTGAGGATAACGCCAAAATTGCCGTGATACGGACTGACGCTGAGTGTCGAGTCATGCTCGTTGTCGGGCAGGAACTGCTCCAGTCCCTTTCTCACTCCCACCGGGCCGCTTCCTGGTCCGCCACCTCCGTGAGGTGTAGAGAATGTCTTGTGCAGGTTGATGTGCATCACGTCGAATCCCATATCACCAGGACGACAAGCGCCGAGCATCGGGTTGAGGTTCGCTCCATCGTAATACATCAGTGCACCACACTCATGAACGAGCTTGGCAATCTCTGGAATGTTTCTCTCGAATAGTCCGAGAGTATTCGGGTTGGTCATCATTACGGCAGCGATAGTGTCGTCGAGGAGTCCTCTCAGGTCGTCAACGTCCACCACTCCATCGGCTGTACTCTTCACCTCCACGATTTCCAGTCCGCAGACCGCGGCAGAAGCCGGGTTGGTACCGTGTGCCGAGTTTGGCACGATCACCTTTGTTCTCTTTTCGTCGCCCCTGCTCTCATGATATCTTCTGATCACCATCAGTCCGGTAAGCTCACCGTGAGCACCGGCAAACGGGTTGAGAGTGAAGTCTGCAAGACCGGCAATCTCTGAGAGAGCTTTTCTCAGTCCGGCACAAACGTCGAGACATCCCTTCACCGTGTCAACAGGCTGCAGCGGATGTATATCCCTGAAGTCTGCCATACCTGGAATCTCCTCGTTTATGGCTGGGTTGTATTTCATCGTGCAGCTGCCAAGCGGATAGAATCCGTTGTCCACGCCGAAGTTGTTTCCGCTATGGTTGGTATAGTGTCTCACCACGGTCATCTCGTCACACTCAGGCAACTGTGCATCGTTCTCTCGGCGCATCTCTGCAGGCACCTCATAATCACCGAATTTGTTGTCAGGAAGAGAGTAACCCTTTCTGCCAGGATGCGACAGTTCGAAAATCAAGTTTCCGTATAATTTGTTATTCATAATCAGACAAACTTTTTCAGATTAACTTAATAAGGTTATCTATCTCTTCCTTGGAGCGCTGCTCCGTCACTGCAAACATGATAGTATGGTCGCCCATCTTCACTCCTCCGAGGAATCCGTTGTCAACGAACTTCTTCTGCAGCACGTCAACGTCTCCGTCGTATTCAACGCAGAATTCATTGAAGAACGGTTTCTGGAACGTTGGTTTGAAATGTCCCGTCTCCACGAGTTTGTCCATCATGTAGTGAGCTCCGGCATACGACAGTTCGCCAGCTTCCTTCACTCCCTTCTTTCCCATCACCGCCATGTATACGGTAACGAAAAGAGCCATGAGGCTCTGGTTGGAGCATATATTGGATGTAGCCTTCTGCCGGCGGATATGCTGCTCTCTGGCCTGCAATGTGAGCACGAAGGCACGCTGTCCGCGACTGTCTTTCGTCATTCCTACGATGCGTCCCGGCATCTTGCGGATAAGCTTCTCTGTGCAGCACATATATCCCACGTATGGACCACCGAACATCATCGGCACTCCGAGACTCTGTCCGTCGCCCACTGCGATGTCGGCTCCCCATTCTGCCGGTGTCTTGAGCACGGCATAGTCAGCAGCCACTCCATTCATTATCATCAGCGCCTTGTTGTCGTGGGCAGCGTCGGCATATCCGGCATAGTCTTCCACGATGCCATAACGGTTAGGCTGCTGTACGATTACTCCGGCAACACCCTTCTGCGCTATCTTCTCCTGGAAATCAGCTTTGTCGGTGATGCCATCGTTTTCCTTCACCATCACGATGTTCACGCCGTGGAACTTGGCGTATGTCTTCACCACGGTGAGCACCTTCTTGTCTACGGTTTCAGAAACGAGCACCGTGTCACACTTCTTTCCTGCAGCCACGGCCATCATCATAGCCTCTGCAGTGGCTGTGGAACCGTCATACATAGAAGCGTTAGAAATATCCATGCCTGTCAGTTCAGCCATCATCGACTGATATTCGAAGATGTAGTGGAGCGTGCCCTGTGATATCTCTGCCTGGTATGGAGTATATGATGTGAGGAACTCAGACCGCTGCACGATACGTCCCACCACGGCTGGCGTGTAATGGTCGTAAACGCCGGCACCGGCAAAGCATACCAGTCTCTTGTTCTCATTGCCCAGAGCTTCGAAGAATCTTCTCACCTCCATCTCGCTCATTGCCTCAGGAAGGTCGTATTCCTTCTTAAAGCGGATCTCCTCCGGCACATCAGAGTAGAGTTCGTCGAGCGAACCTACTCCTACGATGTCGAGCATTTCCTTTATCTCACTTTCCGTGTGAGGAAAATACTTGTATTCCATATTATAGAAAATGAAGAGTCATACAAAACGTGTCGTTCTCTTAGTGAGCTTCCTTCTCGCAGAACTCAGCGTATGCCGCAGCGTCCATAAGGTTGTCGAGCTCTGTCTTGTCAGAGAGCTCCACCTTGATTATCCAGTTGGCGAAAGCATCCTGGTTGATAATCTCCGGTGTGTCCTCAAGAGCCTCGTTCACCTCTACCACTGTTCCGCTTACAGGAGAAGTCAGGTCGCTGGCAGCCTTCACGCTCTCAACGGCTCCGAAATCCTCACCTGCCTCTACCTCGTCGTCTGTATCAGGCATGTCTACATATACGATGTTGCCCAATGCGTTCTGTGCATAGTCTGTGATACCGATATAGCCGAACTCACCTTCTACCTTTACATATTCGTGTGACTCTGCATAGTAGAGTCCTTCAATTACTTTTGCCATAGTATTATATTTTTTTATTGGATTATTGTTTTATGAAAAAATATTTGTCTAAAGTTTCAATGATTTACCGTTGCCATTATTTCTTGTAGTGTTTGTCGTAGAAACGCTTCTTCACCACAACGCCTGGGAAGGTCTTCTTTCTGATCTGAACCTCAAGCGGCGTTCCGAGCTTGCCATACTCTGCCTTTACGAGAGCCATGCACACGCTCTTGTCCGTTGAAATGGAATGATAGCCAGTGGTCACCTCGCCTACAGGCTCACCGTCTTTCAGCACTGTGTATCCATGACGTGGAATGGCCTTTCCTTCGAGTTCTATTCCCACAAGCTTCTGTGCCACGCCGTTTGTCTTCTGGTCAACGAGGGCATCCTTGCCCACAAACTCCTCTTTGTCTAGTTTGCAGAACATAGAGAGCCCTGCCATCACTGGAGAGATGTCTGCCGACAGTTCATCGCCATACAGAGGCAGTCCCACTTCAAATCTGAGAGTGTCGCGGCATCCGAGTCCGCAAGGCTTGCAGCGTCCGCTCTCCATCAGTTTGTCCCAGCAGTCACAAATATAATTATGGCTTGCATAGATTTCGAATCCGTCTTCTCCGGTATATCCAGTGCGGCTAACTATCACGTCGCCAATGGTCTTGACAGTATAGAAAGTCAGCTCCTTGCAAGCTATGCCGAGGACTTCCTCAACGACGGTTTCAGCATTAGGTCCCTGAACAGCAATCTGCCCGTAGTCCTCTGAACGGTTCAGAAGCTCAATGTTGAAGCCCTCTGCCTGCTTCTGCATCCACTCCCAGTCTTTGTCGATATTGGCAGCGTTTATCACGAGGAAGAAGTCATTCTCGGCCATCTTGTATACGAGAAGGTCATCTACGGTTCCACCATTGTCGTAGAGCATCATGCCGTAGAGAATCTGTCCGGCCTCTATCTTGCTCACGTCGTTGGTGAAGATATGCTGCACGTAGCGCTCGGCGTCGGCTCCCTTCACGGTCACCTCACCCATGTGTGACACGTCGAACACGCCGCAGTCTGTTCTCACTGCCTGATGCTCGTCGATGATTGTAGAATACTGGATAGGCATGTCGAAACCACCGAATGGGCTTATCAACGCGCCTTGCTTCACGTGCTTGTCATAGAGACATGTTCTTTTGTTTTCCATAATGATATGTGTTTTTATAGGGTTCTCTTTTTTAGATTCTTTCCGGTGTGGCGTGTCAGCTGAGCAGCAGCTCCACGAAGTTTTCCCTCTTGAGGTTCATCACCACCTCGTCGAGTTTCTCCGGCAGTGCCTTTGTCAGTTCTCCCTCCGTGAGCGCCACGCCACGTATGGGCTTGAGGAGATTCTCGTCGATGTCGCCCACGATGAAGAAATCTCCCACCATGGCGGCGCTCTTTATGATGTTGTTCTTCATCTCCAGCCTCACCTCAATGTCGCCTACATTATCTATATGTCCTCGCTTCACCACAGCATATCGTGGATTCTTGCCATAGATGAAATCATCGGTAAGATATTCCTTCTCTATCTCCTTTATCAGTTCCACATCGTGGTCTGTCAGCGTCATCTCCGAGTCGCAGAGGTTCTGTCTGACGAAGGTCTTGAACTGCTCGATGTCGATGTCGAGATAGTCTTTGAGCAGGGCTATGCGCTGGCGCACGCTCTGAATGCCCTTGCTGAGCAGTTTCTGGTCCGACGGCGTGATGGCTCCCACCATGTTCTGCATGTCGGTGTCGAAGAGCATCGTGCCATGCACTATGCTGCGTCCCGGCACATGATAGAAAGCGTTGCCGCTGACTTTCCTGTCGCCGATGAGCACATCGTTGCGCCCCGTAGCCTTGGCGTCGAGCCCCAGTTTCTGGAGCACCATCACCACCATGTTTATATATTTGTTGAAAGTGAAGTTCACGTGTTCGTCTTTCGTGACATAAGAGAACATGATATTGCTCATATCCGCATACACGCATCCTCCACCGCTTTTTCTTCTGTAGGTCTGTACCGAATGTTCCCTGCAGTAGTCGAGATTTACCTCGGCTTCCACCAGTTGGTTCCTACCGAATATCACGCTGGGCTGCACCTGCCACATGAAGAAGCAGTCTTCCTCATCAATGGTTTTCGCCACATATTCTTCCATGGCGAGATAGAACGGCAAGCGATGCTGCGTATTGTCGGGCAATGCTACATACAACATTTTTTCTGTTAGATTTATGGTAATAACATAATTGCCACAAAATTACGAAAAAAAACAAACCCTGCAAATTTTATACGCATTATTTTGTCTTTAAGATGCTTATGCAGGGGTTATGGTTGCTCTTGTTGTCATGCCATCGCTCATGCAGACTCTTTCCGCTTGATTATCCCACCTTTTATATATTATATAGCAGTACTGCATGTCTGACACTTGCCGAACTGCCAACGAACTCACAGGGCCATCACCATCCGAAGGCTTTCTTGTCGGCGAGCCATTTTCCCTGCGCCCTGAGCACCTGCTCTATGATGTCGCGCCCCACTCCATGTCCCCCCACGGCCTGCGAGATGTAGCGGCTGATGGCCTTGATGTCGGGACAGGCGTCTGAAGGGCAGCAGGGGCAGCCCGAACGGCTCATCACTTCATAGTCGGGGATGTCGTCGCCCACGAAGATCACCTCCTCGTCGGTAAGTCCGTTGTCGGAAAGGAACTTGTCGTATGTCTTTATCTTCACCGAGCACGCCGTAAACACGTCTTTCACTCCGAGCCTCTCGTATCTGATACGGATGCTGTCAACGGTGGCCCCTGTCATGATGGCGATGTGGAGTCCTTGCTTCACTGCCAGCTGTATGGCGTATCCGTCCTTGATGTTCACCGTGCGCATCGGTTCTCCCGACGGATGCAGGTTTATCGTACTGGCGCTGAGCACTCCGTCAACATCGAATATCACGGCGCGTATCTTCTTCAAATCGTAGTCTATCATATCTTTCTCTGTTTGTTTGCTATAACTGATTAATGGTACGGATTCCAACCGAGGGCAAACCTCCAAGCGGGCGTCACCTCCGGCATCACTTCTCGTTTCTCTCATGAATGCTCTTGCTCATGATGTCGTATATCTGCCTGATGCGGTCGTCGTAGGCGAGCATCCTGCTCTGCATACCTATCACATTCTCGTCGTAGCGGATGGCAGGACCGGTCTGGGCTGACTTCGGCGACATGCTATGCACCTTGCGCGCCGTCTCGTCGATAAGCGGCAGCATCGAACTGAAGGGGATGTCGTATCTGTCGAGGACTTCTGAAGCGAGGTCGTAGCAGTGGTTCACGAAGTTGCAGGCGAAGACTGCCGCCAGGTGCAGATGTTTGCGGCCTTCCGAATCCAGCTGCATGACATGCTGCGAGAGACTGCTGCCGAGGTCTGTAAGCAACCGCAGGTCGCTCTCATAGCGCGCCTCAACGAAGATGGAAACGTCGGTGAAATCCACCTGTCGCTGCTTTGAAAACGACTGCATGGGATAGAACACTCCGTAGCGGCCGGCATGTCCATCGAAGATGCTCATCGGGATGCTGCCTGCAGTATGGACGAAGAGTCCACGCCGGCTGCCGTCGCACAATCGTGCCACCACATCGCTGAGCGCCCCGTCTTTCACCGACACTATATATATATCGGCTTCTCTTGCCACACCGTCAAGGTCTGACACCGCATCTGCCCCCACCTGAGAGGCAAGTGCATCGGCAGACGCCTGTGTGCGACTATACACCTGTGTTATCTCATGACCGGCGTCTTTCAACGCCCTGGCCACGTTGGTGGCAAGATTTCCTGCCCCCACAAAAACTATCTTCATATCCTGTCCTTGAATTTTTTCGTTGCGTTATGATTTGGGGTTGGCAAATTTTCCTGTTTGCCATGCAGCAGAAGAGTCAACCTATATGTATTCGCTGCCACTCGAGCTGGTCATCATCTATCTCTGCCTGTGATGCTGGTTTATCAGCAGTGCCTATCGCCACCACCGCATACACAGTCTTGCTCTCCGGAATGTCGAGTATTCCTCTCACCACCTCGTCAGACATGGTGCCGTCGGTGAGCTGATAGCCTCTTATCTGCACCGAATGGTAAGCCAGTTGCCTTTCTGCCGCCTGCGCACACATCGCCCACACTACAGCAGAACAGTTTTCCACCCACGCCCCATCATAGAGGCGGTCGGCAACCACTGCCACTGCCATCGGTGCCTGAGCGATGCATTCCGCACCATGGTCTCTGGCATCTGCAAGACGTTCCAGCAGATGCGGGTCTTCCACGGGGTATAGCTCCACAGAGTTCCCTTCCTTGCCACAAGTGGCAAGGAGCGCTGCCCGGAGCACCCGTTCCACATCGTCAGCCTGTATCTCAGTACGGCAGAACTGTCTGTCGCCAATTTCCATAGCCAGTATTTCTTCTATTCTCATATCACTTGTATTCTCTTCCTTGCCTATCGTTTGGCAAAAGTATACAAAAAACATGGCATAAGGAAATTTTCATACGTTTAATGCGACATATCTCCCATTTGGCTAATTTGCTGAAAATAAAAAAATCAACCATGGGCAAGCACAGTAAATCTTCGGAAAACGGGCACGATGCTTGCCCCAAGTGGGAACGCTGCTTACCCAACATGGGCAAGCACCTTGCCCCTGATGGGCAGAATTTGTTTCAGAAGTTTGATCTTGGTCTGTACCCATATGTGCAAATTTTGCACATGTGATATTTTCATCCAATTCACCCTCCTTGAAGATGTTTCTTATATGGCGCGTACAGTACGGTCTCTTCCGAACAATTCAGCCATCTGACTTTGTGTAAGCCACACGGTATCTTTCTCCAACTTTACTTCAAGTTGGGTGTTGCCATCGTTTGTCGTATATAGGACGATAGAAGAACCGTTATTTGCAAAAATTTTATTCTCCATCACCTCTATCATTACATTCATATAGATAACGTTTCGACTGAAAAGATATTGCTCTGGTGTATCTTCTTTGTTCACACCATCATAATATTCTGCTTGAATAACACATTTCAACAACATTTTTCTCCCAGACAGGAGTCAAGCCCATCAAAATATTTTTTGGAGAGAAAACAAACAGAGATGCTTATATGACTGAGAAATTGTGTATTTTTGCAATATCCCAGAGAACAAGGGGATGTTGACAATAATATAAAACTGACAAGAATGCAGGATTTTGCAGCAATAGATTTCGAGACTGCCAACAGCGAGCGATCATCGGTCTGCTCTGTGGGCATCGTGATAGTCAGGGGCGGTGAGATAGTGGACAAGTTCTACTCGCTAATCAAACCCGAACCAGAATACTACAGTTATGTGTGCATGCGGGTGCATGGTCTGTGCGCTGCCGACACAGAAGATGCTCCAGTCTTTCCCGAAGTGTGGAAGCAGATAGAGCCTAAGATTGCCGGACTGCCCCTCGTTGCCCACAACAAGGCGTTCGACGAGAGTTGTCTGAAAGCCGTGTTCCGCGTATACCAAATGAACTACCCCGACTACCCGTTCTACTGCACATGCATAGCATCACGCCGGGTATGGCCAAAAGGCAGGCACAACCTCGACATCATCGCCGCCCGCTGCGGTTATGACCTGACAAACCATCATCATGCCCTGGCAGATGCAGAAGCCTGCGCTGCCATAGCGCTGGAGATATTATAGCAATCAGCATAGCAGAAAAAAAATACGATAACGACATGCAAGTGAGAATAAGTTTTCCAAGACGCATTTTCGACCTCATGATGCCAAGGCTCTGCACCGTGTGTCATGAGAGGCTCGGCATAACCGAAGACTCCATCTGCATGGCGTGCAACCTGCATCTGCCGCGCACCGCATTCTGCTCCTCTCCATACGACAATGAGATGGCACAGTGTTTCTGGGGACTGATGCCGATAGAGAAGGCTGCGGCACTGTTCTATTATCTGCCCCACTCGCCATCATCGGGCATAATGCTGAAAATGAAATATGAGGGAAGATGGGATGTGGCTGAAGACATGGGACACATAATGGCAAGGGAATGCGGTGAAGCGGGATTCTTCGACGGCATCAACGTGATTGTGCCTATCCCGATAACGAAAAAGCGAAAGCGGGAAAGAGGTTACAACCAGAGTTATCATCTGGCGCTCGGAATAAGTGAGGCTACGGGAATCCCCATCGCAGACAAGGCGGTGGAGAGAACAGTATACAATGGGTCGCAAACAAGACTCAGGGGATATGAAAGGAGGGAGAATGTGGAGAATGCTTTTGCGCTACGCGACGCAAAGAAAATAAAAGACAAGCATGTGCTTATCATTGACGATGTGGTGACTACGGGTTCCACGATAATGGAATGCGGAAAGGAACTTCTCAAAGGCGGCGCAAAGGCACTGAGCGTGTTGTCGCTGGGATATACTAAATAGTAGACAAGTTGACGAGTAAACAAGTGGACGGGTAAACAAGTTGACAAAGAAATTTCTATGGCCTACCGATGGTCTATCTGATAAGGACATATCTACTTGTCAACTCGTTTACCCGTCTACTTGTTTACTCGTCTACTCATTTATTTCCAAACTTCAACTGTTCTTCTTTTTCTATCGTCACCTTACTCTCGTCGAGTTTAGAGGCATCGAGACGGAAGGTCTTGATGAAGAAATCATAAACGGCATTGCGCTTGTTCGGACCGAAGTCATGACGCTCATTCGGCAGATGGACATTGCTTATATTCTCCTTCTTGCCATAGAATCCATAGATGCGCTGCAGATAGGGATATTCCAGTTCGGGAGTGGTAGAGGTCCAGTCGCCGCCATCGCTTACGAGCATCATCGGTTTCGGAGCGAACATGGCTGCTATTTCCGCATTACACGTGCCGCCGCCAGCGAGCTGTATCGGCATGCCGCTCTCGCAGGGACAGCCGCCATCAAACCACGACGAGAGGCTCACCACCGGATTGGCAGCCGTATAGCGGTCGTCGAGAGCTGTGAGAAGTACGGTCTGTGTGCCGCCTCCCGAACCACCGTTCACTCCCACTCTCGTCTTGTCTACATCCTTGCGGTTAATCATCCAGTCGAGGATGCGTATGCCGTTGAGGGCCTGCATCTGATGAGCCTCGGCTGTCTGATGGGCCTTTGCCCCCACTTCATCTTCTGATTCGCCCCATCCCCACAGGTCATAATCCACACAGATGGCTCCCATACGGGCGAGTGTGGCAAGACGCTGCTGCTGCACGGTGCCATATCTGCCGTTGACGAAATGTCCGTTGGGACAGATGATAAGCGGATGCTTGCCCTTGGTGGCAGGAGTATATATTGACCCCTTCACGGTATGTCCGTCTACGGTTTTCATACAGAAGTTCTGAACAGTATATCCGTCGTATTTCCTTATTTTCGACACAAGAGGCTTCTCCTTGGAACAACGGGCAAGCAGCGGGTCGATGCCGAGACACTGGCGCACCTCACTACGCAGCGAGTCGCGACGCAGCTCCCACGATGCCCGGTCGCTATATTTGGAAGCGAGATACGGCAGGAGTTTCCATCCGTCGGAAGCCTGACGGCGCGGATATTCATATTTCTTTATCTTATAGAGGTTGCCCTTCTGCTTGAGGGCATAAAAGTCGAAGGGCTTCAGAATATTGTCAAACGTCTCCTCCAGAGAATACGGACGAACACGGAAGTCGGCATAGTCGAGTTTCAGTCCGGCGGTGTCAACATTGAACTTCAGTCTAACGTCGAAACGCTTTGCCACGTCATTGAGCACATCACCAAGCGGACGTGCATATTTCGTCTCAAAAGTCTGTGCCTGGCAAAGGGTACCGGCAAACAGGGCTGCTATAAGAATTGAATTTCTCTTCATGATTATTTTTTGATTTTAATACAAGAAATCGGAGAGCCCGGAATTCTCTTTGTTTTATAGAGAACTACAAGCGCTCCGATTTTATTGTGAATAACGATAACTATAATTTATATTCAAGTTTTCCGAGCGTGTCCCGCTGTGCCACCTTCTTGCCGTTGACAAGCAGGATGAGGCCCTTGCCGTGGCGATAGTGAGAACCGGTCTTGTCGTAGACCACGGAGATGTTCTTGCCGTGATACATCACGTTGTCAAGACAGAAATAATCCCATTTTTCTTCAGGCACAAGTGGATTGACGATAATGCTGCCGTCAGCCTGCGGACGCAAGCCCACTATACCGGTAATCATCAGATCGTTGAAGGTAGAGTGGTTGTAGTAGCGGCTGCGCTCACGGTCGCCCATGAGCCATGCACCGTTTGTCTCATCGAGATACTCACCGATATATGGTCTGCCGCGATGGTGCTGGCTCTCTACATACACCTCCATATCATGGAAGAACTCGTTGCTGCCTACGATAGGCTCCGGGTAGTTGTTGATATAGTTTGCCATTGCCATCAGCGTCTGACTCGTGGCAAAAGGCCATACGGCACCATCCCACTCACAAGTTCCTGTACCATGGGTGCGGAAGAGCGGCGAGCGACGCTCACAGGTGGTAAGTCCGTAAGGGGCAGAGAAGCCCTTCTCGTCGGTAACCTGCTTCCACGCAACATCATACTTTTTGTTGTCAGGCATATTGAAATACCACGGAATGAAGCCTATAGCCTCGCGTACATTTGCGAGAGTATCGGTCTGCAACGTTTCAAAGAACTCATGTTTGCCGTTCCATAGCTTGTTCTCCACAAGCTCTTTCAGTTCTGCAGCCTCCTTGTTGTACTCTGCAGCTTTAGCCTCATCACCAGCAAGCTTGTTCATCTCTGCAAGCGCCATGGCGTTGCCATACATATAGCTGTTAATCGTAGGACGCGCAAACTTTTTCCTTCTACCTCCGCTGGCACTCTCTTCCATTCCGTCGCGCACATCCTCCTGCCAGTAGAGTCCGTTGTCAAGACGGTGGGTCTTCTGCCAACGAGCATACTCCTCTTCGAGCGAAGGCTTCAGAGAGTCGACAAATGACCTGTTGCCGTTCACCTTATAAGCCTCATACACTGCGGCAGGATTCCAGGAGCTGAATTTATCCATCTTCTGCATCGCCTTGCCGTCGTTGCCATGATACCAGGTGTTGAGAATCTGGTTGATGTATGTTGTGTCGCGCAGCCATCGGGTCTCCATCACGTGGTGGCCGATGGCACAGGCAATGAGGTTGTAGCGGTCGGCATAGGAACGCTGCACGAGAAACTCCGTCATGCCGTAACCCACTGGGGTGCGCTTGATATGCTTGCGCAGAGTCCACCAACGGTAGTAATACATCTCACGGAAATTATCCTGCGGACAGTCGAAGAGCGGCACGTTCTTGCTCATCCATTCCGCCGCCTTGCTGTTGGGGATGGCGTTGGCGATGTTCTCGTCCTCCATCGTATTGAAGTAGTCGATGTAGTGTTTGTAGTCGTCGAACTTCAGCACAGCAGCCTGCCCGTCAGCATCAGCAGCGTAGGTCTTCACATTTGCGATAGAGAATGTAGCCACGGGATCCGACTCGTCGGCACGCGGCATGTCGAAATACTGGTCTGCCGGAGTCTCATTGTTAGGTTCGGCAAAGAGCGGGCCGGTGCGGAACACCACCCTTGTTATTGCCTCCACAGGAGTGTCGAACTGGCGCTGACACACCTTCTTGCCGTTGATATAATATGTGCCGGCATGCATGTCGGCAGAGAGAACAGCCTTCACACGATAGGTTTCTCCTGCCTTATAGTTCTTGAGCATGGTACCGAAACGCGGACCACCCTTCACCTTCATCACTCCGAGAGAGTCGAGCACTATACGGGAGCAAGCTTGTCCTTTGGCGTCGACAAACTCCACATCAAGCTCTCCATGACCGTTCTGTGCTGCCTGGACATCAAACTCTACGGTAAGTTCCTTTGTGGCAGGTATTATACGTTCCACCTTGGCATAGTCGTAAGGGTCTTTGTCTGACAGCTTCAACCATTTCCCATCGAGAGCAACAGGTGCCCACTTTGGAGAATAGATGTTCCAGTCTGCCATATCAGCAAGCTTTGAATATGCGGAGAAGTCTGTATCGGCATGAGATGTTGCCGCAGTCTGTACAGGCACTGTGATGCGCGAAACCCACATGTCCTCCTTATTGTTACTGTAGGTGACCCACATGTTTCCGTCTGCCGGAGTGCCGTTGCCCTCCTGGATGCCACGGGTGTATTGCGGACCGTAGTTCTTGTAGTTACCGCCATGGCGCTCTGGGGTTATCTCTCCGTTGACAAGATTCAGCGTAGTATATTCCAGTCCGTCGACACTCAGCGAGATGGCAAGTGGCCATCTGTATTCCGCAGGATTATATACCGTGGCATAAGTTCCGTCGGAAAGTCTCTGTCCCCAAATCTTTCCTGTTGAAGTGACGAAGCCATGAGCACGCTTTGCCGGAGTGCGCCACGTGTTGCCGCCATCACAGCTGATGGTAGTCAGTCCGTGTTTCCAGAGTCCCACCTTCCATCCGTTTGGCAGCGTGTAGCCTGAGAATGCCTTATATGGTGTCTTCAGCGGCAGTATGTCATCGCCGCGGTCAGCCTCTTCTGCCCAATGCATGCGTGCCATCGGGTCGGCGAGCAGTTCGTCGCAAGCCTTGACGAAGGCTTTGTCTTTGGATTTCTTGTAGTACGGGAAGTCTGTGTTGCCGGCATTGAAACCGTGGTTGTAGTAGATGAAGTATACGGGGCCGAAGATGCCGTCGCTCTTTATCTCCCTCACCACTCTGCCGATACCGTTGCCGTCGGTGGGGTTGTCTTTCGGTGTCATCGACACTACGTAGTTGCCCATAGCCAGGAGCTTGCCTGTCTTCTTCGATACATACCACCCCACTCTCTGGTGCATGATAGCCATAAGATCCTTTGCCTTCAGGCCCGGATATTTTTCAGGCTTTTCAAATCCGTCGGGCACTTTGTATTCAGGGAACAGCTTTACGGGGTCCGTCCATGTGTATCCGTCAGTAGAGGTCTGCAGCATGGTGACTCCTGGCGGCTCGTGCTCACTACGTGGGTCGGTGAGATAGTGCATATAGAACTTTCCCTTCCAGTATGCAATCATGGGCTGGTGGTTGTATGTGGCTCCCTTTTCGGCACGCATGGTCTGTATGCTATGCACTCCCACCACGGGGGAGAGTCCGCCGTCGTGGCGCGATGGCAGGGAAATGTCGCTGCCGGTGTAGTGAACGGCACTGCTGTTGTATCTTATAAGGTTTTCCACAAGTTCCTCCGGTGCCATGAACACGGTGCCGTGTTTATGACCGTCTGGGAAGGAAACGGCTCCCGTCTGGTCCTGGAAGTGTTTGAAATCCTTCGTGCGCTGTGCGCCATAGATAAACTGGCGATACCAGTCGTAATATATATACCACCATCCGTTGACGTATGCCGTAGACGGACCTTCGCTATACATTGGTGTGAATGGTTCTGAAGCCTCACTCCACGGACCGTAGGGTGTCTTTGAGAATGCCACCTTGATGTTGCGCTGCTTGCGGGTATTGTCTTTCAGCACCATCACATAGTCGTCTTTTCCCTTTTTCACCATCGTAGCGTCGATACAACTGAAACCGGGATCGATAAGGAGTTTGGTCTCAGAGAAAGTATTGAAGTCTTTTGTAGTGCAGTAGTACAGACGGTGGTTGTTCTTGTGTTCCTCTATACCGTCGGGGAATTTTCCCGGTATGCAGGATGCCCATATTATCATATACTGCTTCTTCACGTCGTCGTAGAAGAGTTCCGGTGCCCACACATTGACGGTGGTGGTGTCTTTCATCACTTCGATGAAACGCTCCGGTGTCCAGTGTATCAAATCTTTCGACGATGAGTATCCGAACCCTCTGTCGCCTCTCCAGCTACAGGTCCACACGAAATGGTATGTGCCGTCGGGACCTTTCACTATCGACGGGTCACGCATCACCTTCTGCGTGCCTACCTCCGGCTTGAGGAAGGTGCCGGGAATACTGTCCCAATGTATGCCGTCGCGGCTATAGATGAAGCGCAGTCCTTCGTTGGCGGGTTCATAAAACGAGGTCGAAACGAAAATGTCCGTCGCCATGCCTGCCCCTGGGACAAACATCATGGCAGCGGCTGCTGAAAATAGTAGTTTCTTCATTTAGTGTAATGTGGTTTCTTATTTCCTGATTCTTAAAGTGGGCATATATAGGAGACTGCCCTCTTTATTAACAAAGACGTCGGCACTGGGCGTTTTGTAACCATCATGCCAATGGTAATCACCGTTGACAGGGATAATGTCATGAAGCTATGGCATCATCTACGCACGATGAAAAGCTAAAAAAACGGCACGTCAAGCGACACTAAGGACACTACATTGCGGCTATTCTATTTAATTTTCCTATCTTTGCATAAGATAAGCTGCACCTCAGCATAAGAAATAAATACATTTATTTCATTATGCATTCGGTTTGCGTTATCTTTGCGGAAGAAACAGAAAGAACATTTGGAATATGACAAGACTATATCTCACAAGGCATGGCGAAACCTACGACAACGCCAATAAGATAATGCAGGGACAGACACCGGGCAGACTCAACGACCACGGCATAGAACAGGCGAAGGAAGTGGCAAAGAAACTGGCAGAGAAGCATTTCGACGCTTTCGTGTCGAGCGATCTGAAGAGGTCTATAGACACCTGCCGGATTATCGCCGAACCGCATCATGCGGATGTGCGCACCACTCCACTGCTGAGAGAACGCGACTGGGGAAGCTTCACCGGACGATATATCCCAGACCTGAAAGACGAAGTGTGGCCTGACGATGTGGAATCTCTCGACACGCTGAAGGCGAGGGCACGGGATTTTCTTGAGTTCATAAAGCGAGAATATCCCGGACAGGCAGTCCTTGCCGTTGGACATGGAATAATAAACAAGGCTATACAGGCAGTTTATTACAACAAGGAAATGAAGGATGTGCAGAAGATGACAAATGCGGAAGTCAGAGTGTTGGACTTATGATTTTCTGCAAGCACCTGCCAACACTGCCATTCCAAAACCATGGAATGGTATACTTGAAGTCAAATGCCGTCAAGCGTCAGACTTCATTAAACGGGTCTCCTGTTTCAGACACGAAAATGATCGGTATTCTACTTTATGCAGAAGAATACGGAAACCGAGATGCTGATTATAACTAATACTGATACTATCATAATTGTGGGGATATTT
>ERZ1034626.310-NODE-310-length-35819-cov-6.256263_pt1 | contig 35819 bp, 52 predicted proteins | sample MGYA00520652_ERZ1034626 | MGnify/ENA primary metagenome ERZ1034626 (study PRJEB33766, sample SAMN09781765) | gut metagenome | biome: gut microbiome | host: Homo sapiens | place: Madagascar | study: EMG produced TPA metagenomics assembly of the PRJNA485056 data set... | reverse complement strand
ATCTGCTGGACATGATGCTCATGGTCCACGCGGAGCACGGCGGCGGCAACAACTCTACCTTCGTCTGCCGTGCCATGTCCTCCAGCGGCACGGACACTTACAGCGCCATCGCCGGGGCTGTCGGCTCCCTGAAGGGGCCCCTCCACGGCGGCGCCAACGCCAAGGTCATGGAGATGTTCCGCTATATCAAGGAGAATGTGGATCCCCACGACGACGGCTCCATCAAGGACTACTTGAACAAGCTGCTGGACGGCCAGGCGGGCGATCGGTCCGGCAAGATCTACGGCCTGGGCCACGCGGTGTACACCATGTCTGATCCCCGCGCCGTGCTGCTGAAGAAGTACGCCCAGCGCATGGCGGAGCTGAAGGGCTACGCCGACGACTTCGCCCTGCTGCAGAAGGTGGAGGAGCTGGGTCTGCCCATGGTCATGGAACGCAAGCACAGCGACACGCCCATGTGTGCCAATGTGGATATGTACTCCGGCCTGGTGTATGCCATGCTGGGCATCCCCGAGGAGGTATTCACGCCGCTGTTCGCCTCCGCCCGTATTGCCGGCTGGTGCGCCAACCGCATCGAGGAGGTGGTCACCTGCCACCGGATCATGCGCCCGGCCTACCGTGCCGTCACCACCCATGAGGCGTATATCCCCATGGACCAGCGCGGCGAGCATCTGCACTTGTCCGCGGCGGACTGATACAAGAAAAGAGCCGTCCCCACCGGGGACGGCTCTTTTTTACAGGACCAGGTTTTCGTCGGTGATCTCACCCTTGCAGACCACATTGGTGGGGCCGGTCAGATACAGGTCGGTGACGCGGCCGGCCGCGTCCCGTTCCACGTCTACATACAGCGTGCCGCCGGTCATGTCTACCCGCACATGCTTGCCGGAGACCTTGCCCAGCAGCGTCAGCACCGTCACCACGGAGCCGGTGCCTGTGCCGCAGGCGTAGGTAAAATCCTCCACTCCGCGCTCATAGGTGCGCTCGTACACATGGTCCGGGCCGATGATCTCATAAAAGTTCACGTTGGCGCCCTTGGGGAAATCCGGATAATGCCGCAGGGTCCGGCCCAGCCGGAGCAGTGCCGCCGCGTCATAGTCTCTCAAGCCGGCGATAGGTACCGCCGCGTGGGGGATGCCGGGGTCGCCCAGCTCCACATAGGCGCAGTCATAGGTGATGCCGTCCACCTCCGCTGTGCCGTTCAGCCGCATATGGCAGGGATCGTTGAGCCGTATGCGGTAGAGCCGTTTGCCCATTCGCCAGCCCGTCACAAGACCGGCGGTGGTCTCTACCCGCTGCGTCTCACCGGCCAGGCCGTTCTCGAACCCGTAGCGGCAGATGCACCGCGCGCCGTTGCCGCACATCTCACCCGTGGAGCCATCGGAGTTGAAGAACAGCATTTTGTAGTCGCCGCCACAGGTGGGGGGCTTCACCACCATGAAGCCGTCCGCGCCGATGGACATATGCCTCTCACACAGGACGCGGACGATCTCCGGCCACCTGTTCTCGGGGATGGCGTTCCGACGGTCGTCCACCACGATAAAATCATTGCCTGCCCCATTCATCTTCCAGAATTCCATGATAGCCCTCCCTCGCGGTATTTTCTGCCATTGTACAGGGAACCGCCGCCATTGTCAAATACGTTGTCCCTATCGCCCGCGCCAAAAAGAAAAGCCACCCTTTAGGGTGGCTTTTCTGTGACTGCCCACAGGTTTTGTTGTCCGTACTTCCACATACCGCAGGGAAGGGGGAGTGTGAGGGGGAAACCTTTGCGGGTTTCCCCACTCGCGTTCAGTCATCCGCCCGCAGGCGACCACTTTTGCACAGCAAAAGTGCCGCACCAAAAAAGAAGAGGCACACGAACGTGTGTCTCTTCTTTTTTGGTGCGAGCGATGGGACTTGAACCCCTCTGAAAAAGCCGCATAAATGGCTCTATTCAGTGGTTTTTGGATTTTGCATTGTCATTTTGTTGACGAAATAACCGTCTATGCTCTTGTCAACTTCGTCCATCTGATCGGCCATGACGTAGGCGTAGGTCTGCTTGTACATCCGGTCGGAGGCCCAGCCGTTGCGCTCCTGGGCGTACTTCGAGTCCACGCCCAGGCGGACCATCACGGCGGCGTTTGCGTGGCGCAGATCGTGGAAGCGGCAGCGGGGAATTCCGGCGCGCTCCAGCGTTTTGATGAAGCGCTTATAGACGGCGTCGCCTGTGACGGTGACGAAGGGGCCCTCGGTGCGGCCCTGGGCGCGGATGAGCGCCATAATGTAGTCGGGAATGCTCACCCAGCGGTCGCCGGCGTAGGTCTTGGCACCGTCCTTCACGACGCGATGCCCGTCCACGTCCAGCACGAGGGCGCGGCGAATGTGCAGGCGGCTGCCCTCAATGTCCTCATAGCGGGCACCGAGGATCTCTGACATTCGCATACCCATCCAGAGAGCCATGAGCACGGGCAGTTCGATGGGGCTGCCGCGGAAGGCCGAGAGTATGGCGGAGATCTCCGCATCGTCCGGCTGCCGGAGATCCGGCTTGCGTTTGGGCGGCAGGTGGACATCGTAGCGGACGCCGGGGTTAAACTGCTTGAGAACAGAGGAGAGCAATCCCTCGGCGTTGGCAATATATTTGGGGCTTTTCCCGCTCCGCGCCATGGCGCTGACCTCGCGTTGGATGAGCGTGGAGGTGATGGAGGACAGGGGCATGGACATGAGGGGCTGGAAGGTGCTTTTCTGCATGCGCTTGTAGCCGGCCACGGTGGAGGGGGATATGACACCGTCGCGGGACTCGATATAGGCTTTGTAGGCAGCCTCCAGCGTCATGGTGACGCGGGGTGTGTCCGGGGCTTTGAGGCCGTGTTTGACGGCCATAGCCTCAGCCTGGGCTTCGGCTTTGGTGGGGCGGGTGACGGAGACATCCCGCCCGCCCACACGGACGCGGCACGTCCAGGCCCCGGAGGGCAGCTGACGGGCCGCGGGGGCGGCATCCTTCGTCTTTTTCTCCCGCACCTGGCGGGCGCCGCACCACTTGCAGTAAACGCTGTCGGCGTCAATGGCGCGGGCACAGCCCTTATTTTTACAGCGCATGGCAGTCACTCTGATACCACTCCCTCATATACTCCGGGCGGTGTCCGAATTGGACACCGTTGTCACAAGAAATACTTGAGTGCGCTGTAGCGCAGAATGTTCGCGTAGTGAGGATTGGCCGGATAGCGCATAGCATCACGCAGCACCTTGTAGTAGCGGCGCATACCGGAAGTGACGAGGGCGTCCTTGTCCTTCAGTGCATTATACTCCCGCTGCTCAATGGTGGGCAGGTCGGGGGAAATCATAGACTCGTCCTCGATGGCCACAGCTTTGGTGTAGTCCAGACCGCAGCGGTCGTATGTAATAAAGGCGTATTTGTGGGTGATGTGGTGCCGGAAGGGAATGGCGAAGCGGTAGCCGTCAATCTCGACCGCGAGGCACGCATAGGGCCTGCCGTCTTTTTGCAGGATCTCGGCATGATGCCCATATGTGGCATAGAACTTATCAGACAAGTAAATCAAACGTAGCATAAAGCACCTCGAAAAAATGCCCCCTGTGCGTTGCACAGGGGGCTTATCATCAGTTGAGCTTTCTTTTGATTATGCTGTTCGCGCTCTACGAACAAATCATCCATTGAGCTTTCTTTTTCCGGCGGCTGTCGCGCTCTACGACAGCATCATCGCAGGTCTTCCCTGCACCCCTATTATATGCATTTTGATATTGAATTGTCAAGGTAAATTTTCACCGACGGTGTCCGATTCGGACACCGCCTTGGCCGGACGCAACAGGATCGGGCTTTGCCGGATCCCAAGGACTTTCTTGCGCGGAATATATTTCATGTGGCGCTTCGGCGGCTGCAGGTCTATAATGGGAGGCGGTACCAAAACATAGGGGGGAACCCCGGAAGGAAGGCCTCCAATGGATGACGCATTGGTGACAGTTCTCGAAGCATTTGCCCAGCTTGCCCCGGAGGATCAGCAGGAGCTTTTGGCTCTGGCGAACTCCTTAGCATCCAAGCAATGACCCGGCACTGACCCGCGTCTGCCCGCAGAAGCTGCGCGCGCTTTTACGGGATGTCCGCCGCCCGATTAGCGGGCGGCGGTTTTTTTGAAAAATAAAACCCCTGGGGTCAGACCATCCCGAAAGGTGGGAGTCTTTGCCCAAGGGTTGTGATAACTGTACAACGCTTTTGTTGTACTGGCTATACTATTCCCCCGGAGCGCATTTGTCAACCTTTTTGTAGCAAATTTGCTGCAAAATTTTCAGAAGCGAGACTGAAGCAGGATACGGCAGACGGCGCGGCCTATTTCTCCTCCCACTTTGGCGTGTTCATTCAATCCCGGCCCGGGCGTCATCGGCGGCATCCCAGAAATCTGTTTCGTTGACAATGACGACCTTTGCACCAGCCTTCCGCAGCGCCATGGCCTCCTCAATTTTGCGCCCATAGCACGCATAGGCCCAGCAGGGATTGCCGGAGTTGCCTACGATCAGATAGTCGGTCTTTGCAGAAACGGCGCTGCGGAAGATTCCGCCCAGACCGGCAATCACGTCCGCAATCTCCGCACGCTTTGCACGGAATGACTCGCCAGTGAAGCAAAAAATCTTTCCCTCGAATGTGATCTCCGGGCAGACAGCACAGACTCCGGAGATGCTGTACTTCTCGCGGAGCTGGGCGAAGTTCGCCGCGGACAGGTTGAAGGACGAAGTGAAATCTACGATGTCGCTGAACAGCGCCATCAACTGCTCACGCTCATCCTCGGTAATCTTTTTGTCGGACAGTATACCGCAGAGCATACCGTGTATCTCATCGAAAGGGTATGTACCAGCAAGGAAGTCATTGGCGCGCATCCATGAAGACAACGCAGAAAGCTCCCCATCGCTGAGTTCTCCGTCCGCCATGATGCCATGAATAAGGCCGGAGAGGAACTGGATAGACGAGGTAGTGACGTCATAGTAGGAGCTGTCATCTGCGAAGCTGCTGCACAACCACAGAATGTCTCGCGCTTCATCTTCCGTGACCATGCCGTCGGAGCAGGCCTTCTCCACAACGGGCAGCAGCTCGGAGAATGGGTGGCGGTTCCGCAGGCGGGCGTGCAGTTCGCACCAGTGCGTCAGCTCCGCCATCTCCGCGGCACTGGCACCGCTGTCGACGGAGATGCCGGCCACCAAGCCGCGCAGGGTATTGACCGCCTTGTGGAGTTCAGCGGGCTTTGTAAACTTTTGGTACTCCTGGAACTCGCGGAAGGTTAGCGCCATGGAAAACACCCCTTGTTGCGCCCGGTGGGCGCTGTTTTTATTTTTGACGGAAGCGGCGCAGAACTTCGGCACCAAGCTCCGCCTGATCTTTAGGCGAGAGCTGGGCGAACACCCTGGCGAACTCGTCGGTGACGGTATCGGCGGGCAGCTGCTGCGACGGCCCTTCGCCCAGCAGGTCGCTGACGGTGCAGTCAAGATACTGCGCCAGCATCTGCACCTTCGCCACGGACGGCGTTTGACCTCGCTCAATATCATTTATGAAACTTACGCCAACTCCGGCTTCGCGGCACGCCACCGTGGGCTTGACACCTTTTGCGGTACAACGCGTCTTGATATTCTGCACAAAAAGTTCCTTGTCCATGATGACCTCATACTATTATGGATTTATGCAAAGTGACAATTATTTTGTAATTACAAAAATACACCTTGACATTTCGTGATTACGAATTTATGATAAAGCTACACCAGCCGAGAGGCTGCGTGGTGCTCGCCTTCCCCCCGGCGAGTATCCCTCCCCTAAAGTATCATCGGGTGAGGAAAAGGGTGGTGTGTTTAGTTGCTGACATGGCTATCATACCACCCTTTCCTACGCCGTGCAAGGTGAATTTTCACAGAAAATAGGAAAGGACGTGATTTGCGTGTCGATGAAGGAGCTGCGGGAGCGCCGCGGCCTGACGCAGGCACAGGTGGCCGACCGGCTGGACGTGGACAGATCCACGGTGACCAAGTGGGAGCTTACCGGCAACGTGCCGCTGCGCAAGTACCGGCGGAAGCTGTGTGAGCTGCTGGGCTGTACCGAGGCGGAGCTGCTGGCCAACGCTGCCAGCTAAAGCATACGGAAGAAAGGTAGCGTGAATGGAGGTGAGGAGGGTGCGGAGATTTATGCGGGAGTATGGGATAACCATTGCTGTATCAGCGGCTGCAACTGTCGTATTCCGGCTATTGCTAGATTGGCTGCTATAGACACGAGAATGGGAAGCCATGCGTTTTTGAACCAAAGGTCTCTGATGCGGAGTTTGCGGGAGTACTGACAGTCCTCCAGCGCTTTTATCCCCAAAGGGGTGAGGGAGTATATCCCGCTATCTTCCCGATAGAGCTCTCCGGCTCCGTCCCGGTGGTAGATCTGCTTCTGGGATAGAAAGCCTACGTCGCGAGAGGTCAGCGTCTGTAAACGCAGAGTGATCGTTTTTATGTCTGAGAACTTATTTTGAAGCTTGGCGATTTCTGTGGGCCCCGTCTTGTTGATGAAAGCAAGAAGCTGGGCGTCGTTGTCGGTGAGCTGGTACATGATGCATACCTCCGTACATTGTGGTGCGGATATGGTAACACGATTGGCGGTATTACGCAAGGGAGGCGAGAAAATGACGTTTGGTTTACGGTTGGCACTTTCGGGGTTTTATCTGATGCTGGTGGGGTTATGTGTCCCCGGAATGCGGGCGGTTTGTAAATGGCTTGAGGATATGCCGAGGTTTTGGTTCTATGTCGGGTGGTGCCTATTTGTGGGCATTGTCTGGAACGGCGCTGTGTGGTGCTCGTATATTTTCGGCTGAAAGCTCTTTACAAAGCTGCTGCAGGGATGCCAGCGCCGCGGCTCTGTTGGAGGCCTGCACAGACTGGATTATGCTGTCCACTTCAGGCCAGTAGCGCGAGTCGAGGTACATATAGATCTCGCCGCAGGACTCACCAAAGTTTAAGACATCCGCCCCTGCCCGGCCTATATTCTGGCTGATACGCATAGCGCTGCGGATGAAGTTCTCGATGACCTCAGCGCGGTGTCTTTGGTAGAACTCGTCATCGCGGATGCGCTGGCGTTCCTCAATCTCCAGTCGCTTCTCCTTGAGGCGGTTATGGCCATTGAGCCAGGCGGCGGCGAAGGGCGAGATTATTGAAAGAACTAACGCGCTAAGGGAAATTATCAGCGGTGTATCCATGACTGTTCCTCCCATTTGTTGATGGGATAAATGTACCACAATTATTGATAATTTGCAAGGAGGTGAAGCGGATGGTAATGCGGATCAAGACCATACGCGAAGGAAAAGACATGACACAGCAGGAGCTGGCAACACAGATGGCCGTGGCTCAGACCACGGTGAGCCAGTGGGAAACGGAAACGGCGCTGCCCCGTGCGCGGGACCTGCCGCGGCTGGCCATGGTGCTGGCGTGCAGCATCGACGAGCTGTTCGAGCCGGCAGCAGTAGCGGGATAAGACTATTTTATGAGAAACGGAGGGAATGTCCATGCCGAAGGACGGCGGAAACATCTATCAGACTGCCCGGAAAGCGGCGGGGCTGACGCAGGAGGCCGCGGCGGAGCGGCTGGCCGTCAGCGACACCAGCATACGGGCTTACGAGTCCGGGGAGCGGCTGCCGGGCGACGACGTGGTGGCGCGGATGTGCGCGGTGTACGGCGTGCAGTACTTAGGATTGCAGCACTTGCAGCTGAAGACATCTCTGCTGCCGGCGTGCATCCAGACGGCCAGGCCGGAGCCTCTGCCGATGGCGGTGATCAAGCTGGTGCGGCGGGTGATGGCCTTCGCGGAGGCGCACCGGAGCGACCAGCTGATGGCTATCGCCGAGGACGGCATTATCGACGAGGCGGAGCGCCCGCGTTTCGACGAGATCGCGGCGGAGCTGGGCGACATCGTACAGGCGGCGCTGGCGCTGCAATACGCGGAGGAGGTGTAGGTATGCCGAGGACGAAGCTGAGCGCCAAGACGGACGCAGCGAAGGACATGGCCATACGCATCAGGGCCCAGGCCTACGCTATCCACGGCGGCCTGGACGGGGCGGCCAGGGCGGCGGGCATGAGCCGCAGTACCATCTACGCCCGCATCAAGGACCTGCCCAGCTGCTCCGGCAAGGAGATCGCGGCCATCGCCCGCGTGACGCGCATCCCCAAAGAGGAGCTGTTCGCCCTGTGGGCGAAGGCCTGCTGAGGGGAGGTGAGGGCATGGAGATCTGGACGATGGCGGTGCAGTACCTTTGTGCGGCTGCCGGCGCCGCGGCGGTGGTCCACTGGGTGGACGGCTGCGGGCGCAAAAAAAGAACGCCTCCGAGGGGAAGTCGGAAGCGTTCCGTGACAGGTACGAGGCGTTGACCTCGTGAGAACATCATCAGTATACCACAGATTTTGACGTTCGCAAGGGGTGAGGACAATTTTATGGCAAAAAAAACAGAGGCGCCCGGCTACTGGGCAGTGATCCCGGCCACGGTGCGCTATGATGACCGGATCCCGGCGAACGCCAAGCTGCTGTACGGGGAGATCACGGCCCTGTGCGACCGAAAGGGGTTCTGCTGGGCGAAAAACGAGTACTTCGCGGCGCTGTTCGGCTGGTCGGCGGACACGGTGACGCGGCTGATCCGGAAGCTGAGGGACGCCGGGTACCTGGACGTGGAGATGGTGCCCACGGCCACCGGCAGCGAGAGGCGGATCTATGCCGGTGTGCACACGGGGGGTGTCGGCAAAAATGCCGAGACCCCTGTCGGCAAAAAAGTCGGGGGGGTGTCGGCAAAAAAGTCTACCCCCCCACAATATAAAGTGAACAATACAGTAGAACATACCCTCCTTACCTCCCACGGGGGAAAGTGTGGGCAAAAGGGTGGGCACGAGGACGCGCCGGACTGGAAGCCGGAGAGGTTCGCGGGGCTGTGGAGCTACTACCCCAGAAAGGGGCGGAAGAACAAGCAGCGTGCCATCCAGGCGTGGGACAAGCTGGAGCCGGACGACGCGCTGATCGACACCATGGCGCGGGCGCTGGCGAAGCTGAAGGCCACGGAGGAGTGGCAGCGGGGCATCGGCATTCCCCATGTGGCCACATGGCTGAACGGGGAGCGCTGGCACGATGCCGACGAGCTGGACGGGCCGGATGATCCGGGCGGCGAGGAGGTGACGTTCGGATGGCAGACGTAGACAAACGCGGCGAGGGCTGGTTGTTCGCGGAGGACGCGGTGATCGGCTCACTGCTAATCGACGAGAAAGCGGCGTCGGCCATTCTGGCGGCGGTGGACGCCGGGGACATCCAGCGGGAGAAGAACCGGCAGATCTATCAAGCGGCCCGCGCTCTAATGCTGGCGGGCCTGCCGGTGGATCCGGTGCTGATCCGGGACAAGCTGGGCCAGGGTATCGAGGAGCATATCCTCCAGCTGATGGAGGTGACGCCCACCAGCGCCAACTGGCGGGAGTACGCCGAGGTGATGCACCAGCAGGCGGCGCTGGCCCGCATACGAGACATCGCGGCGGAGCTGACGTCGTGCGTAAACGTGGACGAGTGCCGGGAACATATCGCCGCCCTGGGCCAGGTGCTGGACACCGGGAAGGGCGTGGACGCCTGGTCCATGCGGGAGGCCATGGAGTACTTCATGGCAGCGCAAGCCGACCAGGAAAAGACGGACTACATCAGCTACGGCATCCGGGAGCTGGACGAGGGTACCTACACCGAGAAGGGCGACGTGGTGGTGCTGGGCGGCGAGCCCTCCAGCGGCAAGACGGCCCTGGCGCTGGCCATGGCTTATCACATGGCCAAGGAGCGAAACGTGGGGTTCTTCAGCCTGGAAACGGGCAAGAAAAAGCTGACGCAGCGTCTGGCCACGACGGTGATCGGGCTGGACTTCAACGCCGTGAAGCGGAAGCAGCTGCAGGAAGCGGACTGGCAGCGCATCGCCAACGACAGCGGGGAGGTGATCTCCCGGTCCCTGACGCTGATCCAGGGCAGCGGCATGACCGCCAGCCAGATCCAAAGCGTGAGCCGTTCCTATGGCTTCGACGTGATCTTTATCGACTATGTGCAGCTGGTGACACCGGAGGGCGATCCCCGCGCCGGCAGCGCCCAGGCGTTCGCCGGGGTGTCCCGTGCGCTGCACACCTTTGCCCAGAGCAGCGGGACGCTGGTGGTAGAGCTGGCGCAGCTGGCCCGGCCCCAGAAGCAGGGTGGCTGGAAGGAACCGAATATGCACGATCTGAAGGAGACCGGCCAGCTGGAGCAGGACGCGGACATCATCATGCTGCTGTACAAGCCGAAGCCGGGGACGGAGATCTACGGCGCGCCCTGCGACGTGAACCGGACGCGGTTCCTCAAGATCGACAAGCAGAAGGAAGGGCGGTTGGGTCGGTGGCCGCTGTTCTTTGACGGCGCTCGGCAGCAGTTTGCCATGATGACAGGGCCGGACGGCCACGCGGCCATGCTCAAGTACGTCAACGCCGGGCGCGCCGCCAAGCAGAGGGCGCGGGAGCAGTCGCCGGGGCAGATCGGCATCCGGGAGATCGACCCACATGACCCGGACTGCCCGTTCCTCGACAAGGAGGAGTGATATGCAGGTAGGCGATACGATCATGCACAAGCCATTTGTGCTGCGATATTGCAAGGACAGCAGCGAAGCTGTCTGCAAGGAAGTGCCGTGCCGGGTGGTCTGGATCCACCCGGAGGGTCGGTTCGCGGTGCTGGAGCGCGACAACGGCCTTTACAAATACCGGGAGTGCATCCCGATCGTGAGCGTGAGAACAAACGAAAGAGAGGAACGAGGCAATGAGAACGATAGCGGTAATGAACTTGAAGGGCGGGGTGGGAAAAACCGTAACCGCCCTCACTTTGGCCGACGCGCTGCGCCGCGCCGGGAGGACTTCGGTGATCGTTGACTGCGACGGGCAGATGAGTCTGACGCGGTTCTACTTCCCGGATCTGGACCCTGACAACGCGCCCACGGTGGCCGACGTGCTGCTGGGAGATAGCGAGCCGGTGTGGAGCGACAGCACCATCCCGGTGGACGGCGAGGGCAAGGTACAGCTGCTGCCGGGAAGCAGCGCCCTGTATGCCCTGGACGTGAAGGCGCTGAAGAGCAGCATCCACAGCATCCACTCGCTGCGGGACTTCCGGGACGCGGCGGCCCAGGACGGCGTGGAGTACATGATCTTTGACTGCCCGCCGGGCTTCACGGCGGCCAGCTGCGCGGCACTGATGGCTGCGGACGAGGTGGTGATCCCCATGGTGGTGGACGGGTTCTCCATGTGGGGCGTGAGTGACATGGCGGCGCAGATCCACGGCATGAAGGCCGCCAACCCCGGCATCAAGGTCGCGGGCGTGCTGATCTGCCAGTGGCACAACAGCGAGGTGGTGCGGCAGGGCGAGGCGCTGCTGCGGGCGCTGAGCCTGCCGGTGTTCACGACGGTAATACGGCGGACGGAGAAGGTGCCGGAAAGCACCTTCCAGCGGCAGCCGGTGATGGACTACAGCCCCAGGAGCGCAGCATCGCTGGACTACCGGGCCTGGGTGTGGGAATACCTGCGGGAAGGAGGCGTGAGCGATGGCGAAGAAGTTTGAAATGGGCGACTACCTCAAGACACTGGCGCCGGTGTCCGATCCGGACACCGGGCGGGAACAGATCGAGTACATAGACGTGGACCTGCTGGATCGGGATCCCAACAACTTCTACGACCTCAGTCAGCTGGACGCGCTGGCGGACAACATCGCCACTGTGGGCTTGCAGCAGCCCATCCGGGTGCGTGACGGCCAGGACGGCCATGTGGTGATCGTGTCCGGACACCGGCGCACGGCGGCCATCCGCAAGCTGGTGGAGGAAGGGCGGACAGATCTGCGGGAGGTGCCCTGCATCCGGGAGAAGTCTGCGGGCTCCGCGGCGCTGCAGGAGCTGCGTCTGATCTATGCCAACAGCGACACGCGGGACCTGTCCTCGTCGGAGATCAGCCGGCAGGCGGACCGTGTGCGGGCGCTGCTGTACCAGCTGCAGGAGGAGGGCCACGAGTTCCCCGGACGGATGCGGGATCATGTGGCCGAGGCCTGTAAGATCAGTCGGACGAAGCTGGCACGGCTGGACGCCATACGGAACAATCTGGCACCGAACATCCGAAAGGCCTACTGGGAGGGGCCGAAAGATAAGAGCCTAACGGAGAGTACTGCCTATGAGCTGAGCCGGCTGCCGGCGGAGATGCAGAACGGCATCGTGAGCGCCTATGAGACCTACAGCGGCAGCAATAGCTACGGGCTGCGGTATATGAGCGCCGATATAGTGACGACGATCGCCAAGGAAGCGGAGGAGATCAGAGCCCGGAAGACCAAATGTCCATGCGGCGGCAGCTGTACCTATCAGGAGGGGCAGGTCACCCGCGTCATGGAGAGGCGGGTGAAGGACAGATGGTGTTACATCCCCTGCAGCGGGAAGTGCTGTGCAGACTGTCCCTCGCTGGAGACCTGCAAGTCGCCGTGCCCCAAGACACGGGACAAGCAGAAGGCGCTGAAAGCGCAGTCCAGGACGCAGAAACGGCATGAGGCGGAGGAACGGCAGGCTAAGGAGCGTCCCGCGGTGGAACGCATCACGTCCCTGTGGCAGCGGTTTGGCTGTTTGCGGGAGCAGGCGGGGCTGACGGTGAAGGAATATTTTGAGAAGATCGATTGTCCCTATGGCAGCCCGGCGTGTTACGCGGAGGATCATGAGGCGGGGCGGAAGATCGACGCGCACACGGAGCTGCCTTTCGGCTATAACGTTCACCTGTCCGACATCAACCGGTGGCTGGCTGCGGCGGACGCTCTGGGGTGCAGCGTGGACTACCTGATGATGCGAACCAACGAGCCGCGAATGGCGGACGAGGTGGCCGCAGAGCCGAGGACCTGTGCCGGCCAGACTTCGCTGGCGGCTTGGATGCCGGGCGGAACGACGCCGGCGGCGCCCTGCGACGCGGTGGCGGACTTCGACCTGGGCGACGGCAAGACAATCCGAGTGACGTGTTACTGGAACGGCGAAGCCTTCCTGTTTAAGAAGGGGAAGGAGATCATCAATGCGGATGTGGTGCGGTGGCTGGCGCTGCCGGAAGTGGAAAAGGAGGAAGATGTATGATCAACGTGAAACTGGATAAGGGCGCGGGTACCGTGTCCTTCGGCGGCAGCGGACAGGAGATCGCCGCCGAGATCGGGATGATCGTCCGGGAGTTGTATGTGCAGCTGTACCGCAACGCGGGCCCGTTGGTGGCCAAGGGCTGCAAGGCCGTGATCCTGTCCCTGCTGGGGGGGGGGGAATCGCCGGTGTGGGACGTCAATGTTCCTGGGGCGCAGTCAGCGGTGTATATGTCCGGTGCCGCGGCGGAGGCTATGCTGGAGCGCATGAGGCGCGCTGAGGGGGGGCGGCAGCATGACAAGGATTGATCTGACGAAGGGACAATGCACCGCCCTGGCGGCCTATCTGCGCGGCAAGGTGACGAGCCATGTGGGCGCGACCTATGATGACGTGGAGCTATGGGTGCTGGCGGTGCGGGCGCTGGAACTGGCGGAAGAACTACCGGAGGAACGGGGCGTTCCTCCGGTACCCCCCCCTAAAGCCATAGCCGCGGCGCCGCTGCCCCTCCCAACGGAGGGCACAGTGCGAAAGATGGCGGAACCCGTCGTGCCTGCCACGAAGCCGGAGGCGGCACCAACGGCGACGAAGCGGGGCGCACCGCCCACGGCGGAGTTCAAGCGCGCCACGCTGGAGAGGCTGACGGCCTACCGCGGGAAGGGCGGGTTGACGAGCCTGGCCCCTCTGGCGGCGCTGTGCGGTGAAGCGGATGGCAAACGGATCAGCGCTGAGATGCTGGCCCGGATGCTGAACCGGGAGAAAATGTCGATAAACATCTGGCGGGCGGTGTCCGCCGGGTTGGATAAGATGGACAAGAAAAACGGAGGTGCGAACGATGGCAAAGACGACTGACCTGATAGCGGCGTTGCGGTGTTCGAGTTCAGTACCATCGGCGCAGCTGGACTGTAGAACTTGCGCTTTTCACATGGAAGAGACGGTTTACGGCAAGGACTATGCGGGCTGTGAATGTGATCGCATTTTGGTGGACGCCGCCGACAAGATCGAGGAGCTGGTGGATCGCTGCGCCCGGTACGCCGAGGAGATCGCGGTGCTGCAGGAGAAGGTGAATACATGCGGAGAGTGCGGCGGCATCGACCGCCTGCGCGAGCTGGAAGAGGCCGACAAGAACGGGCGTGTGGTGGTGCTGCCGTGCAAGATAGGCGATGTCTTATACCGCGCATCCCCTTCGGGAGTGGTGGTGCATTGCGTGGCGAATGTGGTGTACAGGGAGCTTACCAGCCGATGGTATATAGACACAATTCCAAATCTTCCGTATGCTTCGGAAGAATTGGGCAAAACCACATTCCTCACCCGCGAGGAGGCGGAGAAAGCATTGGAGACGATGAAATGAGCAAGGCCGTTATGATAAGCGTCCGCCCAAAGTGGTGCGAGAAGATCATCAACGGCGAAAAGACCATTGAGGTGCGAAAGACCCGTCCGAAGATGGAAACACCGTTCAAGTGCTATATCTATGAGACACAGGGCTGGGTGGAGAAGGACAGCATCATGGTATTCAGGCTCGGAGGGCGTGTCATCGGAGAGTTTACCTGTGACCGTATCTACAAACTGGAAACACGATCGCCCGGAGGGAGCTATTTCGTGGACGGGGAGGACAAGCCTACAACAAACCGCGTGGCGCGTGAAACCTGTCTGGGTCTTGCGGATATGCACAGGTATTTGCAGTCGAAAGCCGGCTACGGCTGGCACATCTCCGAACTGAAAATCTACGATGCGCCGAAGGAGCTGAGCGAGTTCCGGCGGGTATGCCCCAACGACCTTTACTGTGAGAGCTGCGCTATGTACTGGAACAACGGGGGAACCTGTGGAAACGGTGGCTTACTGCTTAAGCGTCCGCCCCAGAGCTGGTGCTATGTGGAGGTGATGAGATGAGTGTATGTGCAGGGAAGTGGATGGCGGAGTGCTTGCGCTGCGGGTGTATCCGCATGAAAAAGGAGATGCGGCCACTGTTCACGGCGCGGCACAGCAGCGCCGCGCACCGGCTCATGGGTTATATGTGCACCGACTGCTGGGTGTGCTTTCTGGACACCAACGAACTGCCGGATCCGTGCTGAAAGGAGGAGTGGGACATGACCGATAAGGAATTGATCGCCAGCTTGAAGCGGCTGAAGGTACAGACGGAAAGCCTCGCCTGCCTGGGCTGCGGGCGGGAGCATAACTGCGGGATCCGCGGCTGCGCTATTCTGCGGGAGGCCATCGCCTTTGTGGAAAAGAAGCTGGCGGAGGACAGGGGCCGCAGCGTGATGGCGCATCGGGATGGGAACTAAGGTGAACCCGCGGCGGGTGCCGCGGACGCAGAAGGACGTGGATGCCGCCTACGACCGGGGCATCACGGAGGGCCTGCACCGGGGCATTGAGCTGATGCTCTACGTCCTGATCGACAAGCACGCCGCGCCCATGGACGACGTGCAGCAGCTGGCCCGGGAGCTGGACCACGCCGCCGGGTGCGTGGCCGAGGGCTACGTCACCTGGGCGGACATTCGGCGGATGCTGAAGGAATACGAGGTGGAGGTGGTGCTGGAATGAGCAGGTGGGCGATCCCACGCAGCGTGCGGTTCGTGGGCTGCGCGATGTGCGGCGAAACGGAAAAGACGCTGCGCCGGGTGGGAAAGGATCTCCTGTGCCCGGTGTGCGCCGGGCGGACGGTGCCCAAAACGGACACAGCGAAACCTGTGGGCGCGCGGGGCTCGCGGCGCGGGCCGCTGGTGCTGCGGGAGATAAGCATTGACGAAAAGGAGGAGAGATAACGTGTTTTGTTGGTTTGGGAATATCCTGGTCAACACGGATAGGATCATGTTCGTGCGGGTGGCTGGGACGGTAGCTGAGGTGAACTTCGGCAATGGGGCGATGATCCAGGTGGATGCCGAGACTGTTCGGCCTGTGCTGGCTGCTCTTGCGGTGGACATGACGGAGGACTGCCCGGCGACGGAACAGCCGGAAGTGGCGGCAGAGGAGAGCGTAGAACTTGACAGCCTGCTGCAGTCGGGATACGAGTGGGTGGCGATGGACTCCACGGGGTTTGTTCACGGATTTAGCGAGAAGCCGGTCAAGCGCGCTGCCTACTGGGAGCGTGATCCGTCGGGGCACTGCCGGGCGATACGGTCCCGCCTGCTGGATGCTGCCGCCTGGCTGAGCTGGGACAACCCGGAGCCGGTGCATATCCCGACACTGCTGGAGGTGGACTACTGATGGGTTATGTGATCGTGACGCTGCTGGCGCTGGTGCTGGGCTACAGCGTGGGCGCCGGGAGCGTGCTGCGAGATGTCCGCAGCGGGCGTGTGGTCCATCGGGGCCGGGTGTACTTCTGCAAGGACACCGGCCCGCTGGTGAGGTAGGCACATGGAGGGAAGCGGACGATGGATCTGCTGCAGGCAGCAGGCGGGGCCGCTGGTGAAGGAGTCGCGCGCCGTCCGGCCCCGGATGTGCCGGACGGACGGACCGTTTGAGAGGGCGGAGAAAAACAGGATCCTCCGCCCTCCCCGCGACAGCGCAGTATGCCGGACACGCATAGATCGGCTGGAACTGCTGTTGGCGCTGTTTGGCTTCGAGGGATGGAGCTACACGCTGACCTTTGACGACGCGCATCTGCCGGAGAATTTCGGCGGGGTGCGGAAGCGCTGGCGGGCGCTGCTGTACCGGATGAAGGCCTACCACGGCGGTGTGCCGGACTATGTCTATCTGATCGAGGGGAAGCATGGGGATCATCGGTACCACCTCCATCTGACGGTGCGGTACTGCGATTTCCCGCCGCTGGTGATGGAAACGCTGTGGCAGGATGGGTATATCGTGGAGTCTCAGCCGCTGCTGCTGGGCGTGTTCGATACCTACAGGCGGACGGCGCGGTACTACTGCAAGGAGCGGAGCGACGGCGTGGTGATCCCCATTGATGCCAGGACGTGGGTGGCGTCGCGGAGCCTCACGCAGAAGCTCCCGTCCCCGGTGTACTTCCGCGCCGAGTGCGGGCGCATCGACATCCCGGCGGACAATCGTGTGTGCGGACGCTTCACGGTGGACAATGCCTGGGGGCACTACCATTATGGATGGTATATTGAGCAGGACCCCAAACATCCAACGGTTTTTGAGGGGCGGCGGGTACCGCACCAGCACGGGGCCGGTCGGTACTAAATAGTAAATGTAACTTGTGATATAGTCGAACAAATCACAAAAGGAGTGAAAAAGTGTTGCGAACAACATCCGAACATGGTAAACTGTTGACAGTGAAAGACGGATGGCTCGTCTGCCCGTACTGCCGGAACAAGCGACTGCTGCGGGTGCCCATCACGGCGGCGGCGCGTGGCGTGCCGGTGTGGTGCGCCAAGTGCAAGCACGAGATCATCGTGGACATAGAGCAAGGCCGGAGCTTTGAAAGCCGGAGCCAATGACCGACGCAGGATTGCGCGTGGTTATGGCTCCGGCTTTTGTGTTTTCTCCGGCTCCCTGGAGGTGATAGCCCATGGCAGAGAAACCGCTGAGACCGTGCCGCCACGCTGGATGTCCGGAGCTGACGCGGGACGGCTGGTGCCCGAAGCATAAGCCACGGCACCAGCGCCGCGCCAGTGCGGACTATCACAGCTGGTATATGCTGCCAATCTGGACGACGCGTCTGCGTCCGGCGCAGCTGCTCCGTGAGCCCTGGTGCCGCGAGTGCGCGAGAGCGTACCCGCCCGACGATCCGCGGCACAGAACACGGGCCACGGTGGTGGACCACATCGTCCCACACCGTGGTGACTGGGAGAAGTTCATCGATCCGGCGAACTATCAGAGCCTCTGCAAACGGCACCACGACCAAAAGACAGCGCTGGAGCAGCTGCAGCGAGGCGAAAAAGTTACCTGACTTGTTGGTTCTGGCGTCGCCTGCCCGCTGGTGCGTGACCGTGTGTGCGGCTGCACACGCCGGCGGGCGCGGGTGGAGGCCGTAGGCCTCAACCCCACCCCCACTCTCAAAAAGTTTGGCGGCGGCCCTCTGAATGCCCCGCTTCCCCTCGTTTGAGAGAAAAAGTCCGGTTTCGGAGTTTGGACCGGCGGGCTGGGACAGGCCGGACATGGAGGATGCTGGCCGGACGCGAGGCGACAGGATGGGTATGGAACCAGCGGATCCGAGGCCGGGGCGGCGGGCGGAAACGGAATAAGGCGGCGAGGGTGTGCCGGGCGGTGCGGACGACTGCCCGGATGTCGGGCCGAGTGGACGGCGGCTTGACAGGTATCCCTTCTTTTCTTCCCTTTTACCGGGTACCCGGCGGCGACGCCGGGCGCCTGGCAGACCTTCGCCGAAGACATAAGACAGGAGGTGCGGCGATGCCGGCAAGAGCGAAAGCAGCGGAGAATATGACCGGGCACATGGGGCCGGAGGGACAGGCGCTCCGGCTGGAGGCCGAGGGCGAGCTGAACAGCGGCGTGGAGCTGACGCCGGACGCACCGCCGCCCATTCTGAAGGCGGACAGGGCAGCCCGGCAGTACTGGGCGGACATCCTGGGGAGGATGGACAACGTGCTGCTGCTGGACAGCATGGACACGGAGATCCTGGGCATCTACTGTTTGCAGCTGAGCCGGCGGGACAAGCTGCAGCGGGCGGCCCGGAAGAAGGGCCTGGACGTGAAGGACGCGGCGGCCATCATGGCAGAGCTGGGGAGACTGGAGAAAAGCATCCTGGGCTACGCCAAGGACCTGGGCTTGACGCCCGGCGGGCGTGCCCAGCTGGCCAAGAAGCGCAGCGGCGCCGCGGCGGTGGATCCGGACGCGGATCTGTTTGGAATATAGGCGGTGTCCATTTAGGACACCGGACAGAAATTAGGTCGGAGCGTATAACGCCGGAGCCATCCCCACAGCGGGGCGGCTCCGGCGCTTTGCTTTAGGAGTGAGACATGGCCAACGAGAGACCGGCGCGGCAGACAGGGCAGCACCACCCCGCCGCCGTGTACGCCAAGCAGGTGGTGCGGGGGCGGCTGCGTGAGCAGTGCGGTCAGTATGAGGTATTGGCCTGCCAGCGGTTCCTGGACGACCTGAAGCGGCAGGACACGGAGGGCTTCCCCTATGTGTTCGACGTGACCAGGGCGGACCGCATACTGCGATGGTTCAACCACTGCATCCAGGTGCGCGGTGTGGACGCGGGCAAGCCCATCGCGCTGGAGCCCTGGCAGGTGTTTGACCTGAGCAACCTATACGGCTGGGTGCACCGGGACACCGGGGCCCGCCGCTTCAAGGTGAGCTACAGCAAGCGGGCGCGGGGCAACTACAAGAGCACGGAGAAGTCCGGGCAGTGCCTGTACCATATGTGCGCCGACGCCATTTACCCTCCGGGCCACCCGGAGGCGGCCCGGTTCGAGATGGAGCCGGAGGTGGAGTGCGCGGCGGTGGACCGGGGGCAGGCTATGCGGGTGTTCGGCGACGCCAAAAAGATCGCCCAGGCCAGCCCCAGCATACGGAAATGGCTGCGGATCCCGCGGAGCAACCCGGTGGTGCATCTGACGCGGGGCGGCTTCATGCGGGCGCTGAGCAAGGAGACCAAGAACAAGGACTCCGGTGCGCCCAGCTATTTCGTGGTAGACGAGTACCACGCGCATCTGACCTCGGAGATCTACGACATCGGTAAATCCGGCTTCGGCAAGAGGCCGCAGGCTCTGCTGGACTGCATCACCACGGCGGGCGACGACGCGCAGCGGAAGCCCTGCTACACAGAGGAACTGAACCTGAAGGCCATGCTGCGCCGCGAGATCCCCATGGACGAGACCTACTGCGTGATGATACGGGAGATCGACGATGGAGACAACCCCCACGACGAGAGCTGCTGGGCCAAGGCCAATCCATGCCTGCGCTATGGCAGCGAGTACGCCAGGTACCTGCTGGACGAGATCCGCAGCGAGCACACTACGGCCTACAGCTTCAACGATCCCTACAAGATCCGCAACTTCCTCACGCGCCGGATGGACCGATGGCAGGCCGGCGCGGTGAACCGCTACCTGGACGAGATGCAGCTGGTCAAGGCCAGGGAGGCCCAGGTCAGCCGGGAGACCTTCGCGGCGATGACGGACGGCAAGTCCTGCTGGGGCGGGTTCGACCTGGGTAAGCGGGTGGACCTGACCGGCGCGGCGGCGGTGTGGCTGCTGGAGGGCGGCGTGGTGGCCGTGAAGATGCAGGGCTTCATGCCCGCGGAGGGCGTGGAGCGCCACGAAAAAACGGACCGCGTGCCCTATAAGGCCTGGGCGGCGGGCGGCTATGTGACGGTAACGCCGGGGGCGGTGACGGAAAACAGCTGGGTGGATGAGTGGCTGGCAGCGGGCGAGAAGGACCACGGCTGGCGCATCGTACAGACCGGCTATGACGGTCACAACGCCACGGATCTGGCCATCGGCATGAACGACCGGCGGAGCAACGAGGACTTCTGCGTGGAGATCTATCAGTCCTGCTCCGGGCAGAACCTGGCGGTCAAGGGCTTCCGGGATCTGCTGGTGCAGGGGAAGCTGGTGATCGAGGAGAGCCCGCTGGCCATGTGGTGCCTGGCTAACGCCGTGGAGACTGTGAACGGCAACGGCGACAGCCGGCTGAGCAAGAAGCACAAGGACGACACGGAGCGCATAGATCCGCTGGCGGCGTGCATGGACGCGCTGACGCTGGCCCTGCGGCGGCGGGACAGCCCCACGCTGGCGGACCGGCTGCAAAGCGGGACATGGTCGATGTGAACGAGATAGGAGGACGGGACATGAGAAAGCATGAGAACGCCGTGACGGCGCTGGTGCTGGCAGGGCTGGCGGCCATCGCCGTAGGCGTGGGGCTGCTGAGCGTGGCCTGGGGCGTGATCGTCCTGGGCACGGAGCTGGTGACACTGGGTGTGCTGCTGGCGGTGGGCAGCGAGGAAGGCGGTGAGCGCGATGGCTAACGGCATCGTGCGGGGCCTGGGCCGGCTGACCGCCCCCAGGGCCGCAGCGGCCCCGGCGCGGAACGCGGTGACGGTGGCATCCCTGCGGGCGGCGGGGCTGGACAGCGTGGACGTGACGGCCTCCACAGCGCTGAAGCTGAGCGCGGTGGACCGGTGCGTGGAGGTGCTGAGCAGCGACATCGCCAAGCTGCCCATGTATGTATTCGACACCAAAACGCGGCAGCGGCGGGACGATCACCCGCTGAACGACCTGCTGGGGCTGCGGGCCAACAGCGTGCAGACGGCCTTCGTGGCCAGGAAGGTGGCGGAGGCGGGCCGCAACTGCGGCGGCAACGGCTACCTGCTCATTGAGCGAGATCCCCGGACGCTGGCGCCGGTGCGCCTGGTGGGTGTGCCGTGGACGCTGGTGCAGCCCATGATGACCGCAGAGGGGGAGCCGTTCTATGACGTGGAACACCCCTTTACCGGGAAGCTGCTGCGGGTGGGACGGATGGACATGATCCACGTCATGGCCTACAGCGACAACGGCTGGAAGGGCGTGAGCGTGCTGGAGAGGGCCAGCGAGGTCATCGCCAGCGCCAAGGCCGCCCAGAGCTGGAACGGCAGCTATTACATCAACGGCGGCCAGCCCAGCGGCGTTCTGGAGGTGGACAGCGATATCAGCGGGACCATGGAGGTGGCCCAGGCGGACGGCACCACGGCCACAGTGAATATGAAGGACTACGTTCGGCAGGAGTGGGAGGCCCGGCAGGGCGGCCCAGGCAACGCCGGGCGCATCGCCGTTCTGGACAACGGCATGAAGTACCACGCTATCAGTATCAGCCAGCGGGACGCTCAATTCGTGGAGAACGCGGAGCTGAGCGTGCGGGACATCGCCCGGTTCTTCGGCGTGCCCCTGTACAAGCTGCAGGAGGGCAAGCAGAGCTACAGCAGCAATGAGCAGAACGCCATCGAGTACATCACCGGCACGCTGCACCCCATCGTGACGCAGTATGAACAGGAGGCCACGGAGAAGCTGCTGAACCGCAGTGAGAGGTCTGACGGGCTGGAGATCCGCATCAACATGATGGCGGAGCTGCGGGGCGACAGCAGCTCCCGCGGCAGCTGGTACAACTCTATGTGGCAGATCGGCGCCTACAGCGTGAACGATATCCGGGCGCTGGAGGATATGCCGGACGTGGAGGGCGGCGGCGAGCACACCGCCAGTCTGAACTATGTGCCCCTGTCGGTGTGGCGGGAGCTGAGTATCAAGAGAAATTCGGGAAACGGAGGTAACGGCGCATGAGAGTGAAGGTCAACGGCGAGATCGTGATGAGCGACGACAAGTGGCTCTATGACTGGTGCGAGCTGGAGAACACCGCCCCCTCGGACATCCGGAGAGCCCTGGAGGAGCTTCCGGAGGATGAGGAGCTGGTGCTGGAGATCAACAGCGGCGGCGGTGTGGTGATGGCAGGCTTCGAGATCTACAGCCTGCTGCGGCAGAGTGGCCGCAGGGTGGTGGCCGAGGTGCAGAGCTACGCCGCCAGCGCGGCCAGCACCATCCTGCAGGGCTGCACGGTGCGGCGCATGAGCCCGGTGGGCCAGGTGATGATCCACAACCCCTCGTGCACGGCCTGGGGCAATGCGGCGGCGCTGGGGCAGGCGGCGCAGATGCTGGAGGCGGGAAAGGAAAGTATCCTCAACGCCTACGAGCTGCGAAGCGGCGGCAAGTGCAGCCGGGAGGAACTGAGCCACCTGATGGACGAGGAACGCTGGATGAGCGCCCAGGAGGCCGTGGAGCGCGGCCTGGCCGACGAGATCGTCACCCAAACAGACGAGGGTACCCCGGCGTGGGCCGCTACTCTGCGGAACGCGGCGGGCGGCGCGGATATCGGCACGCTGCGGCAGCGCTACGAGCAGCTGGTACGCAGCGGCGCCAGGGAGGCCGATCCCCTGCACCCGGTGCCCCCGGCAGACGGCGGCGCTGCGGCGTCCCAAGGCAAGAGTGATCCCCCCGCGCAGGGCGCGGAAGACCATACAGGCATCCGCTGGCAGGACGAGGCATGGCTCGACCTGGAACGGAGAAAAACCATCAGACTTTAAGGAGGACGAAACATGAAACAGAAGATGATCGACCTGTGCGCTCAGCGCACCAAGTTCCTGGACGATGCGGAGGCCGCGCTGAAGGCCAACGACCAGGAGAAGGTCACGGAGCTGCGGGGCAAGCTGGAGAGCGTGGACAAGGACATCGAGAACGTGAAGTTCCTGATGGCTGAGCAGCAGCGCCGCATGGACGAGGCCCCTGTGGACAGGAAGGCCGAGAAGGAGAAGGCCGAGGCCCTGGGCCAGAAGCTGCTGCGCGACGGCCAGATGAGCGTGGACATCGCGTCCCTGCGCCGGGGCCTGCTGGCTAAGGACAGCACCACTCTGGCTGCCACCACGCTGGTGGAGCCCACCGGCAGCGGCACCGAGATCCGCAACCCCGTGGGCGGCGGCGTGAGCCGCATCATCGACCAGGTGCGCGTGCTGACGCTGGAGGGCATGGGCGGCTTTATCGAGCCCTACCTGGTGAGCGCCCAGGCGGCCCAGGCGGGCGCCGTGGCCACGCTGGCCGGCACGGCCCGCACCGCCAGCGATCCCACCTTCGCCTACGCGGAGCTGAAGCCCTACGAGGTGAACGTGACCACCTATGTGGACCGCAACATTAAGCGGCTGAGCCCGGCGGACTACTTCGCCAAGTGCTACGAGCTGGCCATGGAGGCCATGCGCCGGAAGATCTGCACGTTGATCTACAACGGCGACGGCCAGACCTCCCCCGCGATGTACGGCATCAAGACCGCAAAGAACAAGGCGGGCGACGCTATCTACAACACCGTGGAGGCCACGGCACTGGACGAGACCGTGCTGGACGCCCTGTACTACGCTTACGGCGACGATGAAGGCACCGGCGAGAACGCCCAGCTGTATCTGACCAAGGCGGACCTGAAGGTGCTGGGCAGCATCCGCAACAGCGACAAGCTCAAGGTGTTCCAGACGCGCCACACCGGCGCCAACTACGGCACTATCGAGGACGGCGGCGCGGCCTATGGCTATAACATCGGCAAGGACCTGACCGACTTTGCCAGCGCGACCACCGGCGGGCTGACCATGTGCTACGGCGATCCGCAGAACTACGAGCTGGCTCTGTTCGGCGAGATGACCGTCCGCATCGACGAGAGCGCCAAGGCGGTGGAGCGTATGCTGACCATCCTGGGCGACGCTATGGTGGGCGGCAACCTGATCCGCCACAACGGCTTCACCATCCTCAAGAAGAAGGCCGCGGGCTAAGGAGGACACCATGAGCAAGAACAACGTCAGCAAGGTCGCTGAGAGCGCGCAGGCGGCGTCCCAGACCGGGGTGCTCCCTGCGAGCGCGGGCGGTCAGAACGCCGCGCAGGCGGCGGCGCAGGCGGCTCCGGAGGCCCCTGCCGTCCAGACCACACCCAAGCGGTACGCCGTGGCGTGGAACAGCGGGCTGCACCTGCGGTGCGCGCCGGGCATGGACTGCGGCATCCTGGCGGTGCTGGCCGACGGCGAGACCGTGGAGGTCGCCGGCGAGGAGGCCGACGGCTGGCTGCCCGTCAAGACCGGCCAGGGCGACGGCTGGGTGATGGCCCGGTACCTCCGGGCGGAGGACTGAGCCATGGCTACGGAGACGCAGGTCGCAGCGTGCAAGACCTATATGCGTGTGGACGGCGACGCGGAGGACGCGCTGATCACGTCGCTGTGCGACGCGGCGGAGGGCTATCTGACGCGGGCCGGCTGCCGGCGCAGCGAGACAGACGCAGCCCAGGCCGCGCAGTACGACCTGGCGCTGTGGAGCCTGACGCTGCACTACTACGACCACCGGGACGCGGTGGGAACGGAAGCGCCCCTGCCGCTGGGGCTGCCCCCGGTCATCACGCAGCTGAAGGTGGGAACCACGCCCACATGAGGCAAGCGCCGGGGCTGCCCTGCGGGGCGGCCTGCGGCGCTTTGCTTTAGGTGTCCGGATCGGACACCGGAAAGGAGGACGGCATGATCGATGCGGGAAGGCTGCGGCACCGGGTGCTGCTGCAGAGCTGCACCGGCGCTGTGGACGACTACGGTGACCCCCTGTACAGCGACGACGAGCAGTGGACCACGGAGGCCGCGGTATGGGCGGCCATCGATCCGGTCAGCGGCAGGGAGTTCTACGCGGCGGAGCAGGCCCAGAGCGCTGTGAGCCACAAGATCCGGCTGCGGTACCGCCAGGGTGTCAGCGCCGCGTGGCGGGTGCTGTACGGCAGCCGGGTGTTCCGGATCCTGTCGGTGATCGACTGGGAGGAACGACACGAGAGCCTGCTGCTGATGGCCCAGGAGATCGAGGCATGAGCAACAACGGCTTTAACGTCACCTGGGACGGCAGAGACCTGAAGGAACTGAAGAAATCCGTGAAGGCGCTGGGCGACGTGCCGCAGAAGTGCGTGACATCGGCTGCCGGTAAGGCAGCCACGCTGACAAAGCGGGCCATCAAGGCCGGGGACGTGCCGGTGCGGACGGGCGCCATGAAGCGGGGCATCATCCGGACGAAGAAGGAACGCTCTAAGGTGAAGGGGAAGGCAGTGTACCGCATCGACTTCAAGGGCGGCGAGGAGGCCAACAGCGTCTTTCAGAAGACAGTGAAGGATCCCGGCGCTGCCGGCAGCACACAGACCGGTAATGGCCATGCCTATTACCCTTACAGCATGGAGTTCGGCTATATCGCCAGGGACGGGCATTTTGTTCCAGGCCACCACTTCATGCGGGACGGGGCCGAGGAGAGTCGGCAGGCAGCGGAGGCCAAGATGGTCAAGACACTGACTGAAAATCTGGACAAGGAGTGGATGAAGCAGCATGGACATTGAGCAGTCTGTGGTGAAGGCATTGGAAGCGGCGGCGCCGGGCAAGGTGTATGCCGCGGCGGCCATCAAGGGCGCAGCTGCGCCGTTCGTATTCTACATCCTGCACCGCGATGAGGCGGTGGAGGAGCTGGACGGGGACACAACGCTGCGTGCGGCCACCTTTGAGGTGGATGCCGTGGGCAAGGGTGCCAAGGATCTGGCGGCGCTGGGCGCGAAGGTGACGGCGGCGCTGAAGGCCCTGCGGGGCACCAGCAGCGCCGGGCTGGAGATCCAGCGGGCAAGAGTTACCCAGGAGAGCCCGGACATCAAGGAGCGAGAAGTCAACCTGTGGCGCAGGGTATACGCCCTGCGGATCAACTATCTGGAGGTATAAAACATGAGTAAATCTGTAGGCGTAGGCACCAAATTCAACCTGGGTACCCAGGCGGTGGGCGGACTGAACAGCATCGGCGGCCTGGATCTGAGCGCGGACACCGTGGATGTGACCGATCTGGGCAACTCCACGGGCTACCGGGATTTCCTGGCGGGCTTTAAGGACGGCGGTGAGCTGGGCCTCAGCGGCTTCCTGGACGGCGCGGACGAGGGCCAGGCGGCCATGCTGGAGGCCTTCCACAGCGGCGAACAGTCGGACTGCAAGATCATTTTCCCGTCCGCCATCGGCAAGACGTGGGAGTTCAAGGGTGTGGTGACGAAGTTCACCACCGGCGCGGAGGTGGACAGCGCTATCAGCTTTGAGGCCACCGTGAAGGTGTGCGGCAAGCCGGAGCTGAAAGCCACCGCGGGCGGCTAAGAGGAGGGCATAGACCATGAACGAGAAGAACGACGCCGTTTTTATCGAGCTGGACCGGCCTCGCGAGCTGCGGCTGGGCCACAAGGCCCTTAAGACATTCAGCGCGCTGCGGCATATCCCGCTGACGAAGATGCAGGAGGCGGTGGAGGACTACGACAACCTCAGCTGCCTGTACTACTGCGTACTGCGCCAGGAGGATCCGACGCTGACGGTGGAACAGGTGGACGACCTGCTGGACAAGGCGCCCCTGCCGGTGCTGATCGCCAAGGCGGGGGAGATGATCTCCGCGGCCTTCGGCAGCGAGGAGGCCGACGAGGCCGACCACCCTATGACAGCGGCGGCTGGGACTGGCAGCACAGTCTGAGCATCGCCGCGGAGCTGGGCATCGGCCCGGCGGAGTGGGAGCGCATGACACCGGCGCAGCTGAACGTGTACGCCAGGGCCCGGAGCGAGGCCCTGGCGGCGCGGCAGAGACTGACGGCGGCCAACCTGTACAACCTGGCGACCATGATCCGCGGCGCGGTGTGGGGCAAACACGGGCTGCCGCCCTTCGAGAAAATGTTTCCGGAGGCGGCACCGGCGCGCTCCATGAGCGACGAGGCCATGTTCCGGCAGGTGCAGGCATTGAACAAGCTGTTTGGAGGTGAGGAGGCATAGGCGCTGTAAAAAATCTGATGGTCCGCGTAGGCGCGGACTTTTCGGCCATTACGAAGCAGAGCAAGAAGGCCACGGGCAGCATCGTGACGATGATCTCCAGCGTGAACCGGGCCACGGGGAAGCTGGAGGGCGCCTGCGCCAAGATGACAGGGGCGCTGCGGGGCCTGGGCTCCGCCCTGGGCGTGGCCGGGCTTGCCGTACTGGCCAAGGAGGCGGCGGACGCCTATAACGAGGTGCAGGAGAACAACGCGGCGCTGGCCCAGGTGATGAAGAACACCATGGCGGCCAGCCAGGCGGAGTATCAGAGTATCCTGGACCTGTGCGACGCCCAGGAGAAGCTGGGCGTGGTAGACGGCGAGGTGGCCAAGGCCGGCGCGGTGGAGCTGAGCACCTATCTGGGACTGAGCAGCAGCCTGAAAACGCTGATCCCCGTGATGGACGATATGCTGGCACAGCAGTACGGACTGAACGCCACCAGCGAGAACGCCGTGAACATCGCCACCATGCTGGGCAAGGTGATGAACGGCCAGACCGGCGCGCTGAGCCGGTACGGCTACAGCTTCACAGAGGCCCAGGCGGCTATCCTCAAGTACGGGGACGAGGCGCAGCGGGCAGCGGTGCTGGCCAGCGTGGTGGAGGACAGCGTGGGCGGCATGAACGAGGCGTTGGCCCAGACACCCAGCGGGCGCATCCGGCAGGTTAAATTTGCGCTGGGCGAGGTACAGGAAAGCTTCGGACAGGCCATCATGACCATCGCCCAGGTGTTTCTGCCTCTGATCCGCACGGTGGCCAGTATTCTGGGCGCTGTGGCGGCGGCAGCCAACCGGGCGGCTCAGGCCATCGCCAATGTGTTCGGCGTGAAGACGCAGATGACGGCGGCCACCGGCGGCATCAGCAGTGCTACCAGCGCCATGGACGGCCTGACAGACAGCACGGAGCAGGCCGCGGGGGCAGCGGAGAGGCTGCAGACTTTCGGCTTTGACCAGCTGCAGAAGCTGGGCAGCGCCAGCAGCAGCGGCAGCGGGGCCGAGGCGGCGCAGACGCCGCTGGCGGGAAGCTACGACGTGAGCTGGGATGCCAGCGGCACCGAGGAAATGGCCGAGAGCGCCGCGTGGCTGGAGAAGATCCTCCGGCGGCTGAAGAAGACGGCGGAGAGCATGGACTTCACGAGCCTGGCGGAAAGCTGGGGGCGGCTGACGGAGAGCGCCGGCGCCCTGGGCGAGACCATCGCCGAGGGGCTGGGCTGGGCCTATGACAACGTGCTGGAGCCGCTGGCAACGTGGACGGTGAACAGCCTGGTCCCTGCATTTCTGGATCTACTGAGTGGATCCTTCAGCTATTTGAACGCTGTACTGGAAGCGGTCGGACCGCTGATCGACGATGTGTGGACGAACTTCCTGCAGCCGGTGGCCAAGTGGACGGGCGGCGTCATCACAGACGTGCTGGAGCTGTTTGCCAGCGACCTGCAGAACATGGGCGACACCATCGCGCAGAACCAGGACTTGTTTCAGCTGCTGGTCATCACCGTGACGGCCTTCGGCATCGCGCTGTGGGCAGCTGCGTCGCCCATCAATGCGATCATCGTGGCTATCGGTGCGCTGGTGGCCGTGGGCATCGTGCTGGCGAAGAACTGGGACACCATCAAGGAGAAGGCGAAGGCATGCGTGGACGGCATCAAAGCGTGGTTCTCCGGCATCGGCGAGTGGTTCAAGACCACGGTGCTGGATCCCATCATCAACTTCTTCCGGAACTTCGTCAACGGCATTCTGACCTTCGTGGAGGGCGTGGTGAACGGGGCCATCAACGGCATCAACGCCGTCATCAACGCCATCAACCGCATTCACTTCGACATTCCGGACTGGGTTCCGGTGATCGGCGGCAAGAGCTTCGGCTTCAACATCCCCACGGTGGCACAGGTGGCGCTGCCGCGGCTGGCGGACGGCGCCGTGCTGCGGCCCAACCAGCCCTTCGCGGCCATCGTAGGCGACCAGAAGCACGGGACCAACGTGGAAACGCCCCTGGGCGTGATCCAGGACGCGCTGAGGGCCGTGATGACGGAGCAGGACGGTAGCGTGGAGACTAACGTGGAGGTTCGCTTTGAGGGCAGCATGAGCGCCCTGGCGCGGTACCTGCGCCCGTACATCGAGGCGGACAGTCGCCGCGTGGGCAAGACGGCCAGCGTGGCCAAGGGGGTGACGTGATGCAGGATCTTATCCAAATCGGCGGTACCTACTACAACGCGGCCATCACGTCGCTGAAGCGAAGCCAGAACGTGACGGACAGCGACAACGCCGGGCGCACCAAGGCGCCGGCGGCGGAGATGATCCGGGACGTGATCGGTACCTTCGTCAGCTACACGGCCACCTTTGAGGTAGGCCGGGCGGCAGACGGCAGTGAGGACACGGTGGCTTACGACGCACTGGTGCTGGCGTTGAGCCAGCCGGTGGACTATGTGCCGGTGGTGATGCCCTACGGGCAGGGGACGCTGGCCTTTGACGCCTATGTGACGAAGGTGGAGGATGAGCTGCTCCTCAACCTGGGCGCGGGCAAGCGGCGCTGGGGCGGACTGAAGGTGACATTTACCCCCATGCGGCCCCAGTATCGGCCATGAGGCAGTGCCCCGGTGTCCTAAACGGACACCGGGGCGGGACATACGAGAAGGAGGTACGAGGCCGTGGCAAACGACCTTAAGATTACCTATATCGACGAGCCGGTAGGCGCGCTGGAGGGCACGACGCCCTCTGTGACGAGCCTACAGGCTTTTTGCGCGCTGGAGGACATTCTGGACACGAAGAACACCGCGCCGCAGCGGGCCACGCTGGAGGACGACTACTGGGTGCTGGGCACTGGGTATCACTTTTTCAGCGATGCGCCGGAGAAGGAGACATGGGGCCTGTTCAGCCAAGCCATCAGCGGCGGGGACGGATCCTTTACCGCACCGGTAGTGCTGACGCTGGGACTGGATGACCTGTACAGCTCCATCGGGCTGACGCTGCGGTTCGATCCCTACGGGCCGACGTGGTGCAGCGACATGACGGCGGCGTGGTACCGGGACGACGCGCTGCTGGCCCAGGAGGACTTTGCCCCGGACGACTGGGAGTATACCTGCTACAAGGAGGTCCGCAACTTCAACAAAGTGGTGCTGACCTTTAAGACCATGAGCCACGGCTATCGGTATCTGAAGCTGGAGCGTATCAGCTACGGCATCACCCGCGTGTTCGACAGCGAGGAGTGCTATGCGGCGGATCTGTACCAGGACACCAATGTGGTCAGCGACGAGCTGGCGGTGAACACGCTGGACTTCACGCTGCGGAACCGCAGCGATGTGGGCTTTCTGTTCCAGCGCCGGCAGGGGCTGCGTGTGACCTTCGGTGATGAGCTGCTGGGAGTGTATCACATCAGCACCAGCAGCCGGGCGGGAAAGAACCTGTACGACATCCACGCGGTGGATAAAGTGGGCCTGCTGGAGATGGCCGGGGACCACGCCGGCGGTGTCTATAACGGCGTGGCGGCCAGCGTGATCCTGGCGGAGATCATGGGGGCCATCCCCTATACACTGGCGTCCTCTCTGGCAAGCGTGACGCTGACGGGCTGGCTACCCAAGGCTCCCCGGCGGGACAACCTGCAGCAAGTGGCCTTCGCCCTGGGGGCTATGGTGCGCACCGGGCACAGCGAGGCGGTGGACATTCTGCCTATGCCCACGGGCAACGCCACGGCCAGCTGGAGCCAGACGGAGAGCTACGAGGGCGGCAGCGTGGAGACTGCGGCGCCGGTGACGGAGGTGCAGCTGGTGGCCTATGAATACCTCACCGGAGGCGAGAGTGAGACACTGTACGACGCGGAGCTGACCGGGCAGGCCCATGTGGACTTCGATGCTCCGGTGTATGGCCTGGTTATCACCGGCGGCGAGATCGTCAGCAGTGATGCCAACGGTGCGGTGATCGCCGGGACAGGGACACAGGTGGTGCTGACAGGCATTAAGTACAAGGAGGTCAAGCGGATCTATGCCAAGGAGAACCCGCTGCGAAGCGGCAACGACGAGGACAACCCCGTGCGGTACGAGGGCATGACGCTGGTGAGCCCGGCCATGGCCCCGGCCCTGCTGGAGAAGCTGTACGGCGTGTGTATGCGGCAGGACATGGTGAAGGGGAAAGTGCTGACGGTGACGGAGAGGCCCGGCGAGAGGGTGAGCATTCTCACGGACGACGGGGAGATGCGGACCGGGCACCTGATCAGCCTGGACTACACCGCCACCGGGAAGCTGGCGGCGGATGTGACGGTACTGTGCGACGAGGAGGACGAGACATGAGCATTATGGACACCCTCATCACTACGCGGTTACCGGGCGCGACCTACGACTGGACGGACATGGACCGGGTGGGCCTGGCCATGGCCTATGTGGCCGAGAGACTGCGGGACGTGGGCTATGACGTGACGGTGACGCCGGAGACCGAGCTGACGCGGACGGACTTCCCCACGGAGAGCCGGATGGCGCACTATCTGGGTGACCTCAGCACGCTGCGGAGCACGCTGGAGGCCGTGAAGGCCACCACGCCCCCGGTACCGCCTGCGGGGCCGGAAAGGCCCTGGCTGACGGTGACGGAGGCCAACGACATCGAGCAGATCCTCCTGGATATCGAGGACAGCGTGCAGCGCCTCCGCGCCGGCGTGTGGACGGCGGCAGAGGTATTCTGCGGTGAATTTTAGGAGTGAGATATGAAAAATACGACCATCAAGGGCACCGGCAACAGCCGGTGGCTGAAAACGAGCTTGCCGGCGGGCACCACATGGGAGCAGGTGCTGACGCTGCTGCGAAGCGGGCAGTTTCCGGTGGACATCACCGGGCTGAACACGGAGGGCGTGCAGGCAGCCGGCACGGCGCTGGATAAGGAAACGCTGCTGCGGGACGCCATCTGCGACCGGCTGGGACTGGACAAGGAGGGCACAGTGCCCAGCGACGTGTTCGAGCTGCTGATCGGGCTGGCGGGCGTGGTGCTGACCATCACGTTCGAGGCAGCCTTCCAGGGCAAGACCTTCACGGTGACGGACAGCACCGGGACGACGGTGTACACCCATGTGGTGGGCGCCGGCCTCGTCCATCAGGTGACACTGGGAAAGCTGAACGAGACCTATACCGTCAGCTGCCCGGCCAATGACGGGTACACCTATACCGACCAGGTAACGACGGGGCCATACTTCGGCTTCGCTAAGAGCGAGATGCACACGTTCCTGGCTACGCTGACGGTGATCTGCGGCGAGGACGCCGCGGGGGCAAGTGTGGCCGCCACGCTGGGCGACTACTCCGTGACGGGCACCATCGGCAGCGACGGGCAGGCTGTCCTGACGCTGCGAAAGGCCGGCACCTACACGGTGTCCGCCGTGAAGGGCGGAGAGACCAGAAGCGACACCGTGGCCGTGACGCAGGACGAGGGCAGCTACACGGTGAATCTGCAGTTCCGCCACATCTACGGCGTGTCGTGGGATGGGACCAGCACCACAAAGCTGAGCCGCACGGACGACGCGGCGCTGTTTGCCGACCCCGTGCCGTATGTGGCCGGCGCCGGCAGCTACGGAAGCCCCTTCGACGATCTCTACCCGTGGAAGGACATGGTACGGGTGACGGACGACGAGTGCGGCGAGCTTGTGGCCATTCCCAAGTTCTGGTACAAGCTGACGCAAAACGGAAACGGCATCAAGATCCAGATCGCGGATATGCCCGCGGACGGCTTTTCCGTGTCCCCAGCGCACATGGACCGCGGAGACGGCGCCGGTGAGCGGGATGTAGTGTATGTGGGGCGGTATCACTGCGGAAATGCCTCAATCCTGAGCTGGAAGAGCCTGAGCAAAAATGCCCTAATGACAAATATCACGCGCGCCTATGCCCGCAGCAATATCCATGCGCTGGGCACCAACGTGTGGCAGTGGGACTGGGCCATGAGCATGACCATCAAGCTGCTGTACATCGTAGAGTTCGCAGACTGGGACAGCCAGAAGTGTATCGGTTACGGCTGCGGCAACAACAGTGCGGCGCAGGGCGCAGGAAGCAGCGATAGTATGCCGTATCACACCGGCACGATGCAGAGCGCCCGGACCACCTACGGCGTGGGAACGCAGTACCGGCACATCGAGGATCTGTGGGGCAATGTGTACGACTGGGTGGACGGGTGTTACTACAACAGCAGCGGCCTCAACCTTATCCTTAACCCGGCCAACTTCAGCGACAGCAGCGGCGGCACACCGGTGGGCGTGCCCAGCAACGGCTATCCCTCGGCGCTGGGTGTGAAAACGGCGGGACCGTATCCAGTGTTTATTCCCACGGCGGCTGCCGGCAGCGACAGCACCTACGTTCCGGATGGCTGGTACTTCGACGCGTCGTACCCGTGCCTGTACGTTGGCGGCCACTATTACCAGAGTTTGAACCTCGGGCTGTTCTACGTCAACTACAACGCGGCGTCGTACTCCTACGCGTACATCGGCTCCCGCCTCCAAAAACTCCCCTGATGGGGAGGGGTGCAGGGGAGGGGCGCGCACGCCCCACCCCTGCGTGGGCAACAGATAACGAGGCGCGGCAGAGCCGCGCAGCATGAATAAATCGCAGCGACCACCGGCGCGACGGCACGGCCCCAAGTCAGCGGGGCACGGCGGCGCGGAGACATGGCGCTGCGCGGGGTGCTTCGGGCATCAGCGGAGCCGGTTCTGTTCTGGCGTTCCGGATAACTGGAACTTCAACGCGTCGAACCCGTGCCTGCACGTCGGCGGCAACTATAACCAGAGTTTGAACCACGGGCTGTTCTACGTCAACTACAACACGGCGTCGAACTCCAACGCGAACATCGGCTCCCGCCTGCGAAGGCCAGCGAAGCGGCTTGAGCAACTTCGCGGTGCGGCTAACCATGATACCCCTGCCCGAAGCGCCGCGCACCCCAAGGTGACGAACAGCTGACAGGACACGGCTTAGTACTCCGGGCGCTGCCCGGCGAAGGAAACGGCGTGAGGCTGAAAGGAGATCTATCCTGTGAAACGAGCGAGAGGCCTGTACGAGAAATACCTGACTCGTGAGAACGCGAAGCTGGCCCTGCTGGAAGTGAACCGAACGCACCGGTGGACGGCGGGCCACAGGCCCAACCGGACGGTGCGCCGGATCGAGGCGAATATCGAGGACGCGGTGGACGCGCTGCTGATGATCGCGGCGGACTACCGGCCCAACACACCCCGGATGCGGCGGCGGTGGGATGAGAGCGCCGGGAAATGGCGAGACATTTACGAGCCGGATCTGTGGCCCGACCAGTACGTCCACCACATGGCCATCCAGGCACTGCAGCCGGTGCTGATGCGGGGCATGGACGGGGACTGCTGCGGCAGTATCCCCGGACGGGGCATCCACTACGGCATGAAACGGCTGCGGAAGTGGATGAAGGACGACCGGAGAGGGACGAAGTGGTGCGCCGAAATGGATGTGCGGCACTTCTACGACAGTCTGCGGCCCGGCGTGGTGATGGACGCCCTGCGGCGGCGCATCAAGGACCGGCGGATGCTGGACGTGTGCGAAAGGCTGATGGCCCACGGTGTGCTGATCGGGGCCTACTTCAGCCAGTGGTTCGCCAACACGGTGCTGCAGGGGCTGGACCGGCTGATCCGCGGCAGCGGATGCGCCAGGCACTACCTGCGGTACATGGACAACATCACGGCGCTGGGCAGCAACAAGAGGAAGCTGCGGAGGCTGGTGGAGGCTGTGCGGGAGTGGCTGTGCTCGCGGGGCCTGGATCTGAAGGGGACGTGGCAGGTGTTCCCCACCAAGGCGCGGGAGGTAGCGGCGCTGGGATACCGGTTTGCGCCGGGCGGCGGTGTGCGGCTGCGGAAGCGGAACAGGATGAGGCTCATGCGTCAGCTGCGGCGGTACCGGAAGCGGAAGACCATTGATGAGAAATTCGCGGCGGCGCTACTGTCACGGCTGGGCCAGACAAAGCATTGCAAGAACACGGTGTTCTATCGGAAGTATCTGCCCTATAGGGCGGTGCGCCGATGCAAGGCCGTTGTGAGAGAATGGATACGGAAGGAGATGAAACGATGGAGTATGTATTCGGAGTCGTCCAAAGGGGCGGCGTAACGCGGGAGAGCCTTAAGGTGGCGGGCGGGCCCGATCTGGCCGTGGGGGAGTTCGTGACCATTGTGCGGGAGTACGACGACTGCACCATCACGGACCGGTGCCGGGTGGTGGAGCATTACCACACGGAGAACGGCCCGGACGGGGTTCGCTATGACTTCTACGTCATCGGCGACCACTACAGGGACACGGACCGGACGAAGGCCATGACGGCCATGCAGCAGACTGCGGAGATCGCCTTCGTGGTCCTGGCGGAGAACGGCAGCATTGACGCCGTGACCGCGGGAGAACATCGGGATCTGTTCGCGCCCTGGGAAACTGGCGTGGCCTATGCGGTGGGCCAGCTCCGCAACTACGGCGAGAAGCTGTACCGCTGCGTGCAGGCCCA
>ERZ1034626.303-NODE-303-length-36040-cov-64.770043_pt1 | contig 36040 bp, 28 predicted proteins | sample MGYA00520652_ERZ1034626 | MGnify/ENA primary metagenome ERZ1034626 (study PRJEB33766, sample SAMN09781765) | gut metagenome | biome: gut microbiome | host: Homo sapiens | place: Madagascar | study: EMG produced TPA metagenomics assembly of the PRJNA485056 data... | reverse complement strand
ATATACCATATCCAATGGCTTTGTTTTCTACCTCCTTTCAGTTCACTTAAAGCCTTGGTATAGGCAACCTCCTGTGCATCCAGGAAACGCAAGAGATCATAGTGTGGCTGCTGAGCCTTTTGATATCCGAAAATGTCCGAAGGTGTAGAATCGGACGCCAAGCTTTCACCAGCGACAATTTTCTCATTATCAATTCGTTTTGGGCATTTACCGGGAACGAATAAAGCACTCAAAGACTTCACAAAAGTTACACCTAATTTAAAAACATTCATCCTCGTTTTAACGTTTTATTAAATTATATGAAACGGCACATACTATATTGCTTACTTCTTAAATACTATCCAATTCGTTTGATATTTAGACCATGGCTTTATTGGATGTATTTCATGGACAGTTCCTACAGAATCACGATACCACGAATAATTCCATCCTGATCCCATATCCAAGTACAGAGCATATTTGACCTTCAAGTTTGCCAACTTTTCCACAAATTCGCTATAAGCCAACGCTTGCTTAGCCTCAACAATGCACAGCTTGCCATCTAGCTCGCATAATGCCCGATAAATATTCAATGGCTTATTCTTTCTAAATCTAGGCATAATTCGCCCATTGTAAATAATCATATTCTGTCCAAAGCCCATACCTCTATGCTTTTCCGCTTTCCTAAGTTCACTAGCGTAACTATCATACAGGAACTTCCATTTGCCTTGATACCAAACAAAAGCCCCCGTATTCGTTTTAGCCACGTAGCCTCTATAAAAAATACCACCAGACACATGATTTCCTGCTACATTGCGATGCGCAAAAGAATCCAAGCATTCCCCTGTAAATGCAGCCTCAGCACAATAGCTCACAGACATATCCGTGTCTTTGCTTGGTCGCTTACCGCAAACCAAATCTACAGTGTTATAAATCGGTGTGAAGACAACCAAATCCCCAGAGTCTTTCCGATTAACAAAAGTTCTAGTATTGGAACTTGGTGCTGCAATCTTTATTGTTTCAGATAGGCTGTCAGCATTTACCTCTACCACAGAAGGTTTAGGCTTATGGTTACAAGATAGCATAACCATAAGCACAAAACACATTGATAGAAGATTCAACTTTCTCATATCAAATCATTTTCTTTTTCCGAAGATGGCATTCAACACCATCTTACCCACTTTTCTTTCTAATCCAGCCTTAGAGGTTGGAATACCTGTTTCACGAGCAAACTTCTGTTTAGCCTGCGTGATACCGAGTGCCCGATTTAAGGAGAATGATACTCCTGGAATTTTAAATTTTGACATAAGCTATTACGCTTTTACTGTTACACCTGCATTATTAGGAACATTTGATTGAATATAATCAGAAGGGTTAGCCTTTACTTTCTTCAATTCTTGTTCTCGCCATTCTTCAATAGCAACATTTAATATTTCCGCTTGAGCCAAAGCAACCTTATTCATCAACTCTTGATTAGCCTTCTGCTCCGCCTCCAACTTCTGTTTATTGCGTTCAGTAGAAATGGTTACTTCCGTATTTACCTCATCATTCAAATCAGAAATTTGCTTATCCGCAAGAACTCTAACTCGATACATTTCCGCCCTAAGCATATCGTCATATGGTCCAGAAGCAATCATCATTTTAAAGAATGTTGGAGCCGTTTCTATAATGACAAAGAGCAACATTATAAACAACGATGCAATTTGAGTAGAAGTACTTTCATCCTTTAATTCAGAGAATGCACTCATTTTTGCTTGAAACCCTTTATATTCAACGTCCAATTTATCTCTAAAAGAACCTCTTTCTTTAATTGTACGTTCATCCCAATCTTTATGACGGACATTTGCTTCATTAATAATATTATTGATAGAATCCACATCATGCTGCAATCTTTCACTTTCCTTAGTAGTCTCATCCTGCTTTCTAGCCATCAAATCTTTCAATCTACCATCAGAAGCAGCTGCTTCACCACTTTTTCTTCTTACTTCCGAATTTAGATTATTCAACTGCATTTGCAAACTCGAACGTTGTGAACGCAAAGCATTTCTTTTTTGCAAAAACGAAGCATATCCAACGTTATTCTTTTTCGCCATGGCTATTCGAGAATCCAACATACGGATTTCATTTGACAGATTCTGCACTTTGGCACGCACTGGAGTAATTTTTCCCTGCAAAGCCTGAATACCAGAAAGCAAAGAATTAGTTTCTGTGCTGCTAGTCGTAATCTGACTATCAAAAAGAGCTACTCCGTTCATTATTTCATCACGCTTCTGAGCTATAGAGTCACGAAGTTGCACGCTACCGCTTATTTTATCTTGCAGCAACTTATCCTTGTCCTGCTCTATTCGTATATCTATAGCATCTTCAAATATTTTTAACTCTAAAGGAGTAGATATTACTATACCTAAGAATATTGCCATTATGATTCGAGGAAGACCAGACTTAAACTCTTGCCAACTAATTGTCACCTTTCCATCTGAATACATTGTATTCACGATAAATCTGTCAAGGTTGAAAATCAGCAATCCCCAAAAGACTCCAAAACAAATAGCAACAACTTCATCATCAAAAACAGAAAACAAAGCATAGCTTCCTGACAAAGACGCCATTATTGCAGTAAACAAAATTGTACCTCCCATTCCCGCATACTTGGCGTAATCCGTTGGACATTGTCTCACGATTTTACGGTTTACGCCACAACACATCCAAAGAAACTCATTTAAGAAGCCTCCCCATTCAACATATTCTAATTCATTATGACTATCTTTCTTCATCACTTACAAATTTTAAATGTTCAACTTTATTAGTAATTACATCTATTGCCATCTTGATGCGAGAACGCAAACTGCTTCCTATTTTTATAGACAAAGGGTGCCAAGAGTTCAACTTTGCAAATTTAGTTTCTGTAGGATGCAAATTTACATTTAAGCCCAGCATATCAACTGACAATCCTTGCATCTGTACATTTAGTCCTACTGCTGGAGATGGTATGTTCTGTTGTACAAAAACTGTCCTCTCTAATTTTGGCATCGGAAGCAAAATCGCTTTAATGAGAGGTAAAGGAAGGACCTTTATGGTTATTGGAACTCGTTTTGTCCCAAATTCATCCACCACCTCCAACACATATTGTTTTTCCTTATCAGTTGTTACAACTTTCTTTCCTACTAGCGGAACAGTTTCGTCTTCCAATTTTACCGACTTAGCATTTTTCACATCCCAACTCAAAGTCACTGGCACATCCTTAAACGTAAATGTCTTATCTGTCTTAAATAACACTTCACTTTCAGCAAAGACACCAACAGTTACAGACTTAGAAACTTCAGTTATGCCATCAAGAGCTATTGCTTTTATGGTGTAAGTTGTAGAGACATTTGCCGAACACTTTTTCTTACCCTGCAATGGTATAGGCTCAGAATGGGCATTAGTCTCTAAAACAACACTCTTTGCTTTTTGAGCATTCCAATGCAATAAAGTTGTTTGCGCTTGCCCTTTTTTGAGTTTATCTAAGCTTAACCCCACTTCTAAACTTACACCCTCCACAACATTTACAGAAAGCTTTGCTGCAACTGTTTTTAATCCATTTTCTACTTTCAGTTCATAGCTTTTCAATCCTATATGCAATGGTCGTACTTCACATTCACATACCGTTGCAGGAATATTCTTTCCATTCAAATATACACGAGAGGCATCATTCACTTCCCAAGTCAATTTATAGGATTTCCCTACAACAAAATAATCTGATGAAGCCCTAAAAGATTTTATCTTTGGCTCTTTTGTATATTTGTCAACCAGTGTCGTAAATGGTTCCAAATTACAGATATCATCTTCATCAAGATAATCCGACAATATCTTGAGCAGAATAGGAAACAAACCTCCCAACTGCATTAAGTCTGCATAAACTTGACAATTCTCTAAGTCCTTGAAATCCTCAAAAGAAAACAACAACTGCTCAGAATCTTCAACTTGATACTTCTCAACTAAAGACGATTTTTCCGCTATAGCTAGAATAGAGAGATAGATTATCAGTTCAGAAAAATAATCAACCTTTTCATTTGCCAACAAATTGTCACCACGTTTAGGATGCTGATACCCTTTTAAACCTTTAATAATATCAGCCTCACCTTGCAATTCTGGAACATAAACAGAATCATAGTCAATCAAAAATAAATTATCATTATCATCGACCAAGATATTACCATGCTGTAAATCCCCATGAGATATATGATATTTATGTAACGTAGTTATCATCTTGACAAAATTATTTGCCAAGTTCTTTAGTTTGTTTTTGTCATTCTTATGAATACAGATATACTCCTTAAGATTTTTTCCATCTATCCATTTCATTCTAGTAGTTGGATATTTCTTACCTTCAACTACGATACCTTCATCAACATATGTAAAGCTACTGAAATATGGAAGATTCAACTTAGATAAAGCAGAAGAGAGTGTCAAAAAATGTCCTCTCAAATTGCCCAAATCCGCATGCCAACAACGAAAAGCCCACACCTCATTATTATACTCAAAAGGATAAACAACAGAAAAGCCACCTGTATATGCTACAAGTCGCCCTCTCTTGTCCCTTCGGAAGATACCTTGTCGGGCAAAAGAATCAATAACCAAAGATTGGTTATTCTCTATTGATGTTCTTATACTTGGTAATGTAGGCATTATTCAGATCTTTTAAATTTATTAGAAATGTTATCAGACAATTTAGCCATTTTCTTCTGATTTACCTCAGTCTTAATGTACCCATTGCCACTTCCCCATTTACTATATATCATAGATGATTCTGTCACTTTTGCTTTTTTCTGCTTGTAACCATTTCCCGAAGCCCATTTTGAGGAAATTCCTTCTGCTTCACTTTTCAAGACTTGTTCTAATGGCAACAATTCATCAATGCTTGTCTTTCCGACAAACTCTATCAATCTATTTACCATTGGCACCAATGTACTATTAGATTTTAGTTTTTCTATCACCATAGATTTTGATGGATTATCTATATCTTCTTTGGAAAAAAGCATAGTTTCAGTATCTTCAATATGCAAATCATCCCAAAGAGACGGGAACAAAGCCAAAGCCTTCAAACTCAGATATATCACCAATTCAGAAAAATAGTCTGCCTTTTCCGAAAGAAATTCATTATTCCAACGAGCATTATGTTGATAGCCAACAAGCCCCTTTATCTCATCTTTCATCCCTTGCAAAGATGAGACATACATAGAATCATAATCCACAAGAATGATACTTCCATCATTCTTCACCATAATATTTCCATGTTGTAGATCTCCATGAGAGAAATGGTTACGATGCAAGTCTTTTACCATTGTCATAAATGTATCTGCTAAAACACTGATAACAGAACTTTCATGAATATGCTCGCCTATATATTTCTTTAATGGCAGGGCATCTACCCAATCCATCACCACTATTGGTTGCTTGCCTATAGCTGTTACTATACCTTCATCATAGTAATCAAAGCCTACGAAATATGGCAATCCACTTGCATGTAATGCCTCCGATATCAATTTTGTTCTTTGTTTACTTTCTGCAATTTCTGCATGCCAACAACGAACTGCATATTTCTTACTAGGTGTTTGGTAAGGGTACACCACACAAAAACCACCTGCATATTTTACAAGACGGTTTCTTTTTTCAATAGGATGCCCATCTTGCAAAACAGCTGGCAAGACTAAATCTTGTACTTTTATAGAGGTATCATACTCAGGAATACTCGGTAACGCCATAAGCCTCTATCGTTTAAATAATTTGTACTTTTTGCAATGACTTTTCAATGTCTCTCTCAGCGTTTTTTGCACAAACTTATATGCAACTTTCCCTGTGAGGTTCTTAATACCAGGTTTCTTGCGTAAGTTTATTTCAAAAGAACCCATGAAATCTTTTATAAATTCTTCATCAATTTCACTTTCGTTCGTTTTCATCACTGGCATTAAAGTCTTCTTCGAGTCATCTTGTCCCAAATTCTTTAAGGAATCCTCATATCCAACATTAAATTCAGCATTTCCGTCATAGCGAATAACCACCAAGGTGCTATCGTCATTATGCATACCTTTGATAGTTCTCCAATCAAAAACAAGTTTTTCAAACTCCTCATGAGTACCAATATTCAAAAGTGCATCAACAAGTTCCTTGACACTCCCCTTTTTCCTTTGCTCGTTCAAGAAATCAGAAAATGGATCAGAAACCAACAAAAGAACACTATCCGTTTCTAACGTTCCTTTAAATTCTTTTGCATTTCCTTTGCCTGACTGCTTTGGGTTACTATCAAAATGGTCAGGAAAGTTATCAAATTCATCCCCCTCTTGCGATGTACAAATTTGCACGATTTCCCCATCTTTAATTTCTATCAAGCAGGAATCACCAAGTACCTGGCAATACCAGTTAGCACCATCAAAACGAACGCCAACCAAAGTCGCTCCCGCAGATTTCCCTTGTGCCACAAATTTCTCATTACGGTAAATTATATTTTCTTTTGTACCATCATGTTTTTGCTCTTCAATTCTATCCAGCACTTTTTCCAACCATTTGCCTTGTAATTCTTTCAGAATCTCCTTACACTGTTCGCCACACAAGTTCCACTGAGAATTATTTACAAAAGCTTCAACTAGATTCTCCGCCCAAATCTTTTGAAAAAAAGATTGGGACATTCCATCTGATACTGCCACAGATTTAGTATCAGAATTGATACTAAATCTGTCTTGACAATCAGAAAATGTCTCTGCTTTTTTATGTGTTATAAACGCACGTATATCCATATTTACAAACCTTTATCTCCTTGACCTTTAGAAGAACCAAAATCTATCAACTGAATAAGATCTACTGCTCCGGCATTAAATATACAAGCACGAGAACCATCCTTCACATCTAATTCTTTCTTGCGAGCTGCATCCTTGTAAGAATCCGGAATTTCACTTGTTATATCAAATAAGAACTGAGCCTCAACTTGCTGTATCGCACCACGTTCTGTTGGGAATACAACTTTATTAGAATCCTCACCTATTTCTGCGTTAAAAATTAGGACATTACCATCGTTATTCGAAAGGCTTTTTATTGAGTCTACCAACTCAACAGTCTCTTTCATACATTCTCTTGGATCTTTTCTATCATAATAAGGTACACCATCTGATATATTTATTATAACAGGGGCAGGACCATCAGCATTATCTTTCATCCACTTTTCACACAAGTCCTTAGCTAATTTAAAAGCCCCCAACATATTGGTTGCACCATCTTGCGTAATTGGCTCAACCCAAACTGGCTGTTTCACCTCAACCTCAATAATTTCCCCATTACCATTATACTGTTTCTCTTTGGCTGTTTCATAACGCAAAGGATTCTCATCAAGGTCTTTTAACCAACCAGAACACAACTCTTTGACATCGTGATTATATCCTATTACAGATATAAAACAACGATTCTTTGGAGCCTCACCGTCATAATTCTTAGATATAATATTATCTATCACTTTGTTTACAGCCAAAGACGCAAATTCAGTACGACTTTTTCCTGCTGCATAAGGGCTTAACATTGAACCAGACTGATCCAACAAGATAATTAAAAGACCAGGAGTCGCAGAACTCCATTGTTTTTCATTTTTTGCCATAACTTATAAAATTAAAAATGTTTATAAACTTATTATTGTTTAAGTACTTTAAACTTCAACGATATACTATCTTTTAAATTATTCACATCAGCATCTAATGTATTGAACTCATAAAATCTTCGATAAATTTCATCAGTATACATACCAGGACCTCCACCATCCCTATATAATTTAAAAGGCAAACGAACCAATTCTGTCAATTGCATATTATCATTTACATATATATCCAGTTGTAGATACTTGTATTTTTCACATTTCCAATTATCGCCAACTTCTACAAAATCATCTTTTGCAGATTTTTTCGATGACATTATGTTGAAAATAATAGGCAAAGACGTTCCTCCTTGATTCTCTATCCATTTTAACAGTATCTTTTTAGCTTCATCTAAAGCTAGCTCCTTTGCAGAATCATCACTCTCGGATTTGACTTCTATCCAAACTGGGATTTTCATCTCTAAATCTAAAAAAGAGCCAGCACCGTCAAACACTTTTTTCTTTACATTTTTCCAATACAAAGGATTCTCATCAAGATCATTTAACCAACCAGAACACAACTCTTTGACATCGTGATTATAACCTATTACAGATATAAAACAACAATTCTTTAGAACTTCACCATCATAATTACGCATTATAACAGTATTTATTAATTGATTCACCAATTGAGTTGCAACAACAGCCTTACTTTTGGACACACTTTTAAGCAAACTATTCATTCGAATAGATTGTTCAATAACGATTATCCAAATGGTTGGATTGTATCTTGACATTATATCTTTTTCCAATACCATAAGTACACCTCTATCCTCAACTTGTTCCCAGAAGTTAGCTTGTTAGTTGTTAAATACCAATGAAATGGCGTGGGACTATTGTTCGGTCGCCGAAATAGAGGTTGTGGAAAGACCTTTCAACTAGCAACTAACAATAGCCCACGCCAAAAGGTATATCGGCACCTTCCTCCTATAGAGAAAAGGATACAATAATCCCATAGCGTGAGCCGTATTGCTGTTCGTCATAGTTGAATTTTGAAATTTCCACATTTCTATTTCAAGACTAACGTTCAATACGCTCATTCATTTGAGTCTTCATCGCAGCCGTTCTTTTCCGTCTGCTCCAACTCTGACCGCAAAAGTAAGCAATATTCTTGATACCGCCAAACTTTTTGCGATGTTTTTTATCCCGAAGGACAAAAAAGGCATTGAACGCTGCCATTGCCGAGAGAAAAATACTTCCACATTTCTATTTCATGACAACAATTCAATGCCCTATACCTATATACAATCCCTTACGAAAAGGTAAACAACCAGTTACGATTATTTTTTAGTTATCGTTCCTTTTCTCATATTCACCGTAAAATTACCAAGGGATGTCTTGACTTTATAAATGCCATTCTTTGATGATACCAGCTTTGCCGACATTCCCATAAAGCTGACGCCGCCATTCTTCTTCTCGATGGTGTACTTTCCAAACGGAGTATTCACAACAATATGGTGCTTGGTGTTCTCAACCACACCATACACAGTACCGGATGGAGCCTGCTTTACCTGCTCGGCTACGCTCTTTACGGCATTTGCTACATCGGTGTTGTTACTCTTTGCAAAACTGGTTGTGGTGACAGTTACTACCATCATCAACGAAATCATAATCTTCTTCATACCGATTATATATTAAAAGGGTTATACTTCATTTTCCTCGTTCCACGATTCTTTCTTTCCATCGCTTCTCGATTACGAGTGCAAAAGTAAGAAGATTATTTCTATCCTCCAAATATCCAAACTTGCCTTGTATGAAATGCCGGGCTGAATGTACCAAATGACAAAACGGATGCTTGACATTACTCATCAAGCATCCGTTTTAACCCACATTGCAGCAGCCTTTGGTGAAAAACTTAAAGATTCCTAACGAAATCCTAGATTTTGGCAGTTTTCTGCCAATTTCCTAGCTGCTTTTGCATAAAGATTTCTAATTTGCGACGAATTTTCTCCATATAAGTTCCCTAAAACTAGGAGAGAAAGAGGACAATTCCCAGAAAAAGTACGATGAAGCCCAAGGAAAAATATAATAAGCCCCAAGGAAAAGTATGATAAGCCTAAGGAAATGAGTTAATCATAAGCTTTAACTAGTTAATCACAATACTATAACTAACTAAACACAAGCTTTAACTAACTAATCACAACTTATGATTAGCTCTATCTCCTAGGAATAACAGGTTTATTTCCTATCGTTATATACTTTATATCATATACTTACAAGGTTATTCATCAGGGAAAAGCAAACTTTTCGCAAGAAACTTTTGCTTTTTCTGAAAATAATCGTACCTTTGTGGGTACATTACTAAAAATAAGAATCTATGGCAAATTACGTAAAGCAAGAATTGCCTAATCTCAACGGTAAGGGAGAGGACAGAAGTTATTATCGCATCCTGAAAAGAGGAAATGTAAACAACGAGCAACTGATCGACCGCATTTGCAATGTCGGCGGCAGCAGCCTGAGCCGTGGAGCCATCATCCACGTCCTCACTACCGTGGCGGAGGAGATGGCACGCCAGTTGGCAGACGGCTATTCGGTGACCCTCGATGGCATCGGCACCTTCTCAGCCACCATCGGCGTGAAGGAAGGCAAGGAACAAGATACATTTTATGGAGAGGAAGTAAAACGAAACGCCAAGAGCTTGGAGGTGAAGAACGTGACCTTCCGCTCCGACAAGGAATTGGTAAAGGAAGTAAACAGACGATGCGACCTGAAGCGAGCCGGCGTCTTCCAAATCCATCGCTCTAAATATAATAAGGAGGAGCGACTGAAGTTGGCTCTCGACTATCTGTCTTCCCACTCCGTGATGCGTATCCAAGACTATGTGGAGCTGACCGGCTTGTCTCGCACCTCTGCCACCCTGGAACTGAAGGAGTTTCGCGAGAACCCTGAGTCGGGAATCACTTTCAACGGCAGAGGCACAACAAAGGTTTATATCAAGAGGGGATAGAAAATGGGAAAAATGTCCTTTCTGACCAAGGATATACCCCCAAAAGCTTTGTTCATCCAATAATTATTCGTACTTTTGCAGTCGCAATCATAACTAAAGTATAAAGCCTATGTGGAACATCGCCCAATATTTCCCGATAACCGACCCTACGCTGATCTTCTTCGTAGTGTTGCTCATCATCCTCTTCGCCCCTATCATTATGGGCAAACTCCGTATTCCCCATATCATCGGAATGGTACTGGCTGGCGTGCTCGTCGGTAAGTATGGACTCAATATTCTGGAGAGGGATTCATCGTTTGAGCTGTTCGGCAAGGTGGGACTTTATTACATCATGTTCCTCGCCGCCCTGGAGATGGACATGGAGGGTATGAAGAAAAACAAGGGGCGGCTGCTCATCTACGGCTTGCTCACCTGCTTCATCCCTTTCGTCTTGACCTACGGCATGAGCATCCACCTATTGCACTATTCTCAGAAGGCTTCCTTGTTGCTGAGCTGCATCATGGCTTCCAATACCCTGATTGCCTATCCTATCGTCTCCCGATTTGGTCTTCAACAGAAACCGAGCGTCACCCTGAGCGTTGGTTCCAGCATGATTTCCCTCTTGATAGCACTGGTAATTCTCGCTGGTCTCGTCGCCTCGTTCAGCAAGCATGATGGCGTGCTCTTCTGGGTATTCTTCATCGCCAAGTTTGCTGCCTACTGTGCCGTGATGATCATGCTGATACCTCGCTTGACTCGTTGGTTCTTGCGAAGATACAGCGATGCGGTGATGCAGTTTATCTTCGTGATGGCGATGCTCTTCATGAGTGCGGCACTCTCCCAAATAGTGGGTATCGAGGGAGTCTTCGGCGCATTCTTCGCCGGTCTTATATTAAATAGGTATATACCGCATGTCTCTCCACTGATGAACCGCTTGGAGTTTATCGGCAACGCTCTCTTCATTCCTTATTTCTTGATAGGAGTGGGCATGCTCATCAATATCAACTTGCTCTTCCAGGGTGGTCACATCCTATGGGTGGTGCTCTGCATCGTCTTCTTCGGCACACTCGGAAAGGCGATAGCAGCCTATGCCGCTTGTATCGGTTTCCGTCTGCCGCTCAGTTCGGGACACATGATGTTCGGTCTTACCTCCGCCCATGCCGCTGGCAGTATCGCCATGGTGATGGTGGGAATGAACATCCTCGTGGCTCCTGGTACCTATCTTGTCAATGACGACATGCTCAACGGCGTGGTCATCATGATACTCATCACTTGCATCATCTCCTCGCTGCTCACCGACTGGTCTTCCCGCCAAATCGTACTCCGTGACAAGGAGTTGCCGGAGGCTGAGGACGACAAGAAGGTATATGACGAGAAGATTCTAGTGCCAGTGAGATACCCTGAATATGCCGACAACCTGATGAGCCTCGCTTTCTTGGTGAAAAACCAGAAGTTGAACCGCGGCCTGGTTTGTCTCAACGTGGTCTATGACGACAAGAACATGAGATACAACCAGGAACAGGGCAAGCGACTCTTAGAGCATTGCAGCCAACTGGCTGCTGCCACCGACGTGATGACCCAAACCCAAGTGCGTATCGCCGCCAACATCGCCAATGGTATCAAGCATGCCTTCAATGAATTCCAGTGCTCGGAGATCATCATCGGAATGCACATGCACCCTGAGATTTCCTCTAAGTTCTGGGGCGAATTCCACCAAAGCCTTTTCAATGGTTTGAGCCGTCAGATTATCATGGCTCGTATCAAGCAACCACTCAATACGATACGCCGCATCCAAGTGGCAGTGCCTTCGAGAGCCGAGTTTGAGCCAGGCTTCTACCGTTGGCTCGAACGCTTATCCCGACTGGCTGGCAACCTAGATTGCCGCATCATCTTCCATGGTCGCAGCGAGACTTTGGCTCTCATCAATGAGTATATCCAAAACCGCCATCAAGAGGTACGTGCCGACTACACGGTGATGAACCATTGGAACGAGATGCCACAGTTGGCTGCACAGATTTCCACCGACCACATGTTTGTTGTAATCACGGCTCGTAAGGGAACGATGTCTTACAAGACAGCTTTGGAAAGATTGCCTGAGGAAATCACCAAGTTCTTCTCTGGCACCAACTTGATGATTATCTTCCCTGACCAGTATGGCGATGCCTCCGGCAACACATTGACCTTCGCCGAGCCTCAGCACCAGGAGGAAATCAGTGCTTACGAGGCATTCAGTGCTTGGATGCGGAAGCATTTGAAGAGATAACATTGAGCAAGAAAGTGAAGCTTTCTGCATCAGAAATGAGAGGAAAGTAGGAAGAAAAGCAAGAGAAAATACATTTTTTAGAAAAAAGTTGCAGAAAAATTTGGTAGTATGAAATAAAAACACTACCTTTGCACTCGCTTTTGAAAAGCATGGGTGGTTACCAGAGTGGCCAAATGGGGCAGACTGTAAATCTGCTGGCTATGCCTTCGGTGGTTCGAATCCATCACCACCCACTTTTCCCAAAACAACTCAAAAAGATAAGAATCCGATTCCTTCATTGAAGGGGTCGGATTTCTTCGTTACTGGGGAAATCAGAATTGGTGAGACGAAGCCTCACCAATTCAGCCTATGCTTGTTCCGTTTGCGTCTTCGGCCAATTCACGAGGAAGAGTTTGTCCTTGGCACGAGTGAAGGCGGTATAGAGCCAATGGATATAGTCGGGAGTGAGCATATCATCGGTCATATAACCCTGATCGACATAGACATGCTCCCATTGTCCACCCTGTGCCTTATGGCAGGTGATGGCATAGGCATACTTCACTTGCAAGGCATTGAAGTATTGGTCACCACGAATCGCCTTCATACGGTCTGCCTTCAGAGGCACATCCTGGTAATCCTCCTCCACTCCATGGAAGAGTTGCTCCTGCTGCTCATGCGTCAAGGCTGGCGCCTCGCTCTGCAGGGTATCGAGCAAGGCGGTGACACTCATCTCATAATTATCGTAATCAGGGAACTGCAAGAGAAGGGTGGCAAAGCGGAAGCCATAGAGTTCCATGTGACGGCTCACCCGAAGCACCTTCGCCCTATCGCCATTCGCCAAGAATGGAGGAATCGCATTCAGAGCCTCCTTCGCCTCGTTTCTTTCCTTCTCCGTCCAAAAGTAATTGTTCTTCACGATCATGAGCATATCGCCACAGGAGAGTTCATCCTCTCGGTCGAGCACCATGTTGCGGATGCCGTTGTTATAGATGTTAGCACGCTTGTTGCTGCGAGTGATGACCATCGTCTCGTCCTGCCCCACCCGATAATAGCTGTTGGCAAGGCTCTCCACCAACTCATTGCCAGGCATCATCACGATGTCGGCGAATCCCTTGAAGCGAATCAATGGCAACTGGGTGATGTCGTCGTGGGTAATCATCTGGCGGATGACGGTGGCATTATAAAGGATACCCGACTCCTGACTCTGGCGAAGCACCTCATTGAGGTCACACTCATACACCTTCAAGCCATATCCTTCGAGCATCATCCTGTTGAGAGCCGGCGACTCCTCCTCGCCCACCGGAGGCAACTGCGCCTTGTCGCCAATGAGCATCAGTCGATCGTTGTGACCTTGATAGACGAAACGTACCAGGTCGTCGAGCAGACAACCGCTACCGAAATTACCTCCCCCCAAACCAAGGTTGGAAATCATCGAAGCCTCATCCACCATAAACAAGGTATCGGTAAAGAGATTGTCATTGAGATTGAACTGTCCATCAACACCAGCGAACGACTTTTCCCGATAGATGCGGCGATGGATGGTGTAGGCAGGGCAACCGCTATTGAGCGAGAAGACCTTTGCCGCACGCCCCGTTGGAGCCAGGAGCATCACCTTCTGACGAATCGCCTTCAAGGTACGGACGATGGCACCCGACAAGGAAGTCTTACCCGTACCGGCACTACCGCGAAGAATCATCACGGCATGGGGATCTCTATCCGTCAGGAAACGAGCAAACGCATCAAGAGCCTGACCTTGCTCCTCGGTAGGAACAAAGCCGAACTGTTGTAATATCTGATATTTGAGGGCATCAATGACCATAATTCTAAAAAATAGATAAAATTATTTTGTATTGTCTTCGATTTGCATTATCTTTGCAAATGCAAAAGTAATAATACTTTTTGAGATGAGACGAAAAATAAACATTAATTATATATTGGGGGCATGTGCTTTGGTATTATTCCTGCTGTGCATCCTAAGCATTATAACAGGTAATGACAATGCAAGCATCTGGTAACAATACTAACTGGCAGCAAGCCAGGCTTACCATCCGAGTAAGCAACCAATCACTCAGTTTTTCGGTCGTGGATCGAGAAGCTGAACACCAAGTCATATTCGAGTCATACACCATGAAGAGTGGCGTGTCGCTCGCAGCCAACTTGCGCCAAGCGTTCAAGGAGAGCGACCTCTTGATGAGGGGTTACAACAAGGTGCGTGTCTTTCTCGATGCCCCAGTCCTTGTGGTTCCGATAGAGGAGTTTCATGAGGAGGATGCGCAAACTCTCTATCAGCATGCCTTCACGGGACATGATGCCGATGCCATCCTCTACCGAGTGCAGCCTACCCTCAACGTGGTTGCCATCTTCCCTATCAACAAAGACCTCAAGCTCGTCGTAGAAGACAACTTCAAGGATGTGCGCTTCACCCCACTCTTACAACCAGTTTGGAACTATCTCCACCAGCGCAGTTTCACGGGGATGTATCGCAAGTTGTATGCCTACTTCCACGACAAGAAGATAGACATCTTCTGCTTTGAGAAGAACCGCTTCAAGTTCTTCAACTCCTTTGCCGCCTCCCATTCCAAAGATGCCCTCTACTTCATGCTCTATGTTTGGAAACAGTTGGGGCTCAACCAGCAGCAAGACGAGTTGCACCTCGTAGGCAGCATTCCCGACAAAGACTGGTTGCTCTACAACTCCAAACTCTACATCAAGAAGACCTTTGCCCTCAACGCCAGTGCCGAGTTCAATCGAGCACCCATCACAGAAATACCGGGCATGCCTTTCGACTTGCTAACATTATACTTAAGTAAATAAAGATGAGAATCATTACAGGACAATACAAGGGACGCCATTTCGATATACCTCGTACATTCAAGGCTCGCCCTACAACAGATTTCGCCAAGGAGAACATCTTCAATGTGCTCCAGGGCTACATTGACTTTGAGGATGCCACCGCCCTCGACTTATTTGCCGGCACTGGTAGCATCTCTCTCGAATTGGTATCTCGTGGTTGCAAACAAGTGGTGAGTGTGGAAGCCGACCGCGACCACGCCAATTTCATCCGCCAATGTTTCAAGAAGCTGAACGAAGACAGGGACATCTTGGTTCGTGGCGATGTTTTCCGCTTCTTGAAGTCATGCCACCAGAAGTTTGACTTCATTTTCGCCGACCCTCCATACGCTTTAGAGAAGTTGCCAGAGATTCCCGACTTGGTATTGAATGGTGATTTGCTCCAAGAGGATGGCATCTTCGTCTTCGAGCATGGCAAGAACTACGACTTCTCCGACCATCCCCGATTCTTGGAACACAGAAGCTACGGCAGCGTCAACTTCTCATTGTTTAGATAAATCACAACAACGGCGATAGCAATCGTACCAGCGACTCGAGCAGACGCTGCAAGAATGGGCGTTTGATGAAGTAAGACACGTCATCGACCAAGGTGGATTGCGCTTGGTCGGTGAGGAAAACTTTCTTCAACCTCAACGCCATACCCTCGTTGAAGAAGAAGGCATTCGCCTCAAAATTGTTCTCGAAACTGCGGAAGTCGATATTGGTGCTTCCACAAGAACTGAGATTGTCATCACTCACCAATATCTTGCTATGATTGAAGCCCGGCTCATAGAGATAGACCTTTACGCCAGCCTCTATCACCTCCATCAGATATGAACGAGAAGCCCACTCTACCAACTTGGCATCACCATGGCGAGGTACAATCAACCTGACATCTACACCAGCCAAAGCCGCTGTTCGCATGGCAAAGAGCACAGGTTCGGTAGGCAAGAAATAAGGCGACTCCATATAGACATAACGATGAGCCTGCAAGAGTACCCGAACGTACCCCTGCATGATGTCGGGCCAAGGAGAGACCGGACTGCTCGTCACGATTTGAGTCAAACAGTTGTTGTCGATAGTCTTATCCACAGGAGGATAATAACGACGGTCGGTCACCAAGGTGCGAGACACAAAATACCAATCGACCAAGAAGGCTCGTTGGATGGCATAGACAGCACCACCTCGAATGCAGAGATGCGTATCTCGCCAAGTTTGCCTAGCCGTCCCCTTGACATATCGCAAGGCGATGTTCATACCACCGATGAAGCCCACCTTGCCATCTATCACACACAACTTGCGGTGATTTCTATAATTTACCTTTCCCGTGAAAGCCGGGAAACGCACTGGCATGAAGGCATACACTTGTATGCCGGCAGCCTTCATCCTATTGAAGAATCTGTCTTTTACCCTCCAGCACCCCACATCATCATAAAGCAAACGAACCTCCACTCCCTGGCGAGCCTTATCGATCAAGGCATCCGCCACGAGATTGCCCAATGGGTCGTCCTCGATGATATAAGTATCTAGGTGAATATGGTCTTGGGCTTGCCCTATATTATATAATAAGGTGGAAACGAACTCGTAGCCATCCGTGAAGATGCTCACCTCATTGTCCTTGAATGGCAAAGCCCAGTTCTGATTGGTGAAGAGTTTCATCAGGGGGCGGTTGCGGCGAGGGATATGCAGGTTTTCCTGCTCGGCAAACTCCAGCATGGAGCGTTTCATAAGCAAGTCCATACTTCGCTCGCTGATAACCTTCTCCTTTCGGGTGTTCTGACCGAAAAACAGATAGAAGATGATACCCACGATAGGCATGAAACAAAGCACAAGAATCCATGCCATGGTCTTCTCAGGCTGCTTGTTGTCCATGAGAACCGCCACGATACCACCTATCGTAATCGCTAGGTAGATAACCAACAATATCCAATGAATGTATAGCATCTTCTATTCCTCCTAATTACTATCTTTATATTTTCCCAGTGGCTAGTTGAAGACATTGTTTGACTTAGCCGCCACGAGGGCATTCATCTTTTTCAACTTGACATACTCTGCCAACAATTCCTTGTTGCCCGGATTCTGTCTGAACTCCTGCTGTACCTCCACGATACGTTGGGAGATGTAGTGAGTGCGGAAGCAAAGCAAGTCCTTCAATATCTGCTGGCGCAACTTCTCCTCATTCATCTTCATCTGCAAGCTAGCCGTCGTAATCTCTTGCTCGCCCGTAGGCAGACCTGCCAACTTGCTGATTTTAGGGTTGGAATGCGAACCGAAGTAGGTATCACACTTGAAGTCTTCCTCCTCAATATGTTCCATCGCCTCGTCCATGATTTGATTGTAGATAGGGTTATGAAACTTGAAGTCATCCCCCTGCATATCCAGATAGATATACTGCGCAGCCGGCAGTTCCACCTTGTTGCCCTCGCTGTCTTCCACAATGATTTTCTCATCACCATGGTGGATGACGATTTTTATCAACAGGTCTTCCACCTCACGGAGCTTGTCGAGCGGCGTGATGGCAGATTGCACCGGACGTTGCTGCGGCATGGCAATATTCTGATCACGAAGACCAGCGGCACGACGTTCCTCCTTCACTTGCTCGCTCATTCCGTTTCGGATGAAACCATTGAGCGCATTGATGATGACCGCCTCGTTCACTCCCAAGCGGTGAGAGCAATCGGTGATATAGGAAGCACGGGTAATCTGGTTCTTGATCTTGGAGATGCTCTCCACGATGGAGTTGATCGCCTCGCTTCGCTTCACCGGGTCGGTGACACCCTTGAGCATGATGTCGGTCTTAAACTGGATGAAGTCGGTCTGGTTGTCGGCGATATACTGTCGGAACTGCTCCGCCGTATGGTTGCGAGCGAAACTGTCCGGGTCGTTACCATCTGGCAAGAAGAGCACCTTCACGTTCATCTCCTCCTCCAAGAGCATGTTGGTACCTCGCAAGGCGGCATGAACACCAGCGGCATCACCGTCGTAGAGCAGCACGATATTATTGGTAAAGCGGTGCAAGAGGCGAATCTGATGCACACTCAATGCCGTTCCAGAGTTAGCCACCACATTCTCGATGCCACACTGGTGCATGGAGATGACATCGGTATATCCCTCCACCATAAACACACAGTCCTCCTTGGCGATGGCTTTCTTCGCTTGATAGAGTCCATAGAGTTCTCGTTCCTTATGATAGATCTCGCTATCCGGCGAGTTGACATACTTCTGGTTCACGCCCTTGGTACGGCTATCCAGCACACGACCACCGAACGCCACCACCTTGCCACTCACACTGAACCAAGGGAAGATGGCACGACCGGAGAAACGGTCGAAGTACTGTCCCGGCTCCTTGTCAGAGGCAATCAGCACACCGGTCGCTGCCAAGTACTTAGGATTATACCCCTCCTTGACAGCAGCATCAGCGAGTGCCGTCCTCTGATTAAGGGAGAAGCCCAACTGGAATTTCTTGATGATGTCATCACGGAATCCACGGCTTCGGAAATATTGCATACCGATGGCACGACCATCGACATCATTCTGAAGGATATTCTGGAAGTATTTCGCCGCCCACTCATTGACGATGAACATAGACTCACGCTCACTCTCTCGCTGCTTTTCCTCGGAACTCAGTTCACGCTCCTTGATCTCGATGTGATATTTCTTCGCCAACCAGCGAAGGGCATCGGGATAGGTCATCTGCTCCAGTTCCATGAGGAAGTTGATGGCATTGCCACCCTTGCCACAAGTGAAGCAATGGCAGATGCCACGAGTAGGCGAGACGGAGAAAGAAGGATGAGAGTCGTTGTGGAACGGACACAAACCGATATAGTTGACTCCTCGTTTCTTGAGTGTCACAAACTCCGATACCACCTCCTCTATCTTGGTGGCATCCATGATGCGGTCTATGGTCGGTCTGTCTATCATTTTATGAACTTATATAGGGTTTCCCTATGTTTTATATAATACTATCCTTATAATATATAAGGGTTTTATTATGCAAAGGTAACATATTTATTTCAAAATTATAAGGGTTTTATTATTATTTATTTCAAAATATAAGGGTTTTATTATATATTAATATATTAATTTTAGGCGTTTCCAAATATTTTGCTTAATTTTGCCTACCGAATGCGAATCATCGTTGAAAGAGCAAAGTCAACATGAAACGCCACACATTAAAGTTTTGAATCAATGATAGACATTAAAGGCATAACCAAGAGCTTCGGCTCCCTGCAGGTTCTCAAGGGCATCGACCTGCATATAGGCAAGGGAGAGGTGGTGAGCATCGTCGGGCCCAGCGGTGCCGGCAAGACCACTCTTCTCCAGATTATCGGTACCCTCGACAAGCCCGACAGTGGCAGCATCGTGATAGACGGCATCGACGTGAGCAACCTCTCCACCAAGAAGTTGAGCGATTTCCGCAACCAGCACCTCGGTTTCGTATTTCAGTTCCATCAACTCCTCCCTGAGTTTACGGCACTGGAGAACATCATGATTCCTGCCTTCATCGCTGGCAAGAGTCGCAAGGAGGCAAAACAGCGAGCAGAAGAACTGCTCTCGTTCATGGGACTCAGCGACAGAGCTGGTCATAAGCCCGCCGAGCTGTCTGGTGGTGAGAAGCAGCGAGTAGCAGTAGCTCGTGCGTTGGTCAACAACCCTGCCGTCATCCTCGCCGACGAGCCATCAGGCAGTCTTGATACCAAGAACAAGGCAGAGCTTCACCAACTCTTCTTTGACCTGCGAGACAAGTTTGGTCAAACCTTCGTCATCGTCACCCACGATGAGGGGCTCGCTTCCATCACCGACCGTACCATCCACCTGAAGGATGGAATGATCGAGAAGGAAATAGGAGTTGAGGAAGCAGAGAGCGAAGAAAATAGCAATATAGCTACCCCAGAAGAGACACCTAAAGAGGAAAATATAATATGAGCAAAAAAATAAAGCTAGGCGATTACAATCGCCTGAGAGTCGTAAAGAAAGTAGATTTTGGATTGTACTTAGATGGAGGTGACGAGGGGGAAATCCTTCTCCCTACCCGCTATGTCCCCGAAGGAGTCAGCATCGGCGATGAACTCGACGTATTCATTTACCTCGACCAAGAGGAGCGTGTCATCGCCACTACCGAGACCCCACTCGCCAAGGTAGGCGACTTCGCTTACCTCGAAGTGAAGTGGGTCAATGAGTATGGAGCCTTCCTCGGTTGGGGCTTGATGAAAGACATCTTCTGTCCTTTCCGTGAGCAGAAGAAGCGCATGGTAATCGGCAACTCCTACATCGTACATATCCACATCGACGAGGAGAGCTACCGCATCGTAGCCTCAGCCAAGGTGGAGCGATACATGAACGAGGACCATGCCCACTACAAGCATGGACAGGAAGTAGATTTGCTCATCTGGCAGAAGACCGACCTCGGCTTCAAGGTCATCATCGACAACCAATACCCAGGCTTGCTCTACCAGAGCCAAATCTTCCAGTACATCCATACCGGTGACAAGATGAAGGGCTACATCGGCAGAGTACGTCCTGACGGCAAGATTGACGTCACCCTTCAGAAGACGGGCATCCTGCAGACCGCCGACTTCGCCGAGACGCTCTACCAGTATCTCCTCGACAATGATGGCGAATGCGACCTTGGCGACAAGAGCGAGGCAGACGACATCTACGAGCGCTTCCACGTCAGCAAGAAAGTATATAAGCGTGCCATCGGCGACTTATACAAGAAACGCCTCATCACGGTAAGTCCGATGAGTATCAGACTGGCGGAATAAAAACAATACATTTCAATAACCTCCATTTCGGAAATTACGATTTCTAAAATGGAGGTATCTATTATTCAGCACTATAAAATCGACCAAACTTAGTTGCTCCTATATGTACTTTTATTGATTCTCCTTATTTATCAGATTCACTACCACCCTTACCATTACATCTTTCTCTTCCGTTCGGCTTTCAGCTATCATCAGCGTCAATGCCACAAGGGTGTTATCTGCAATGCGTTTGTGTCCATCGGCGGAATATAGTATGCCGTTCTTTTCCATAAACCAGAGGAAAAGCATAGCGGCAATTCGCTTATTACCATCACTAAATGAGTGGTTCTTCACAACAAGATAGAGCAACATGGCAGCTTTCTCCTCGACAGAAGGATAAAGCTCTTCACCACCAAACGACTGATATATCTGTCCTATACTGCTTTTGAAAGAATCATCTTTTTCATTAGCAAACCATTGGCTGCCACCAAACTTCACCTTTAATGCATTGATAGCTTCCATCGCATTCTCATATGTGGCATGGAAAGGTTCCTCACTTGTTGTCTTGTCGATTTGCAAAGACTGAAAGTCGTAACGGTCAAGAGTATCAAGAGCATACACATAGTCTGTTATCACATTAAACAGCCCAGAGTACTCACCATCCGACACTTTATCTTGAATGGCAATGGCACGTGACATCAAACGCACAACATCCTTGAGTTCATCGTAATGGTCGAGACGCCGCCTATCTATTGCATAGCCCTTGATGAGATATTGCTTGAGAATTTTATTAGCCCACATTCTGAATTTTGTGCCATTCAAGCTCTTTACTCTATAACCGACAGATATAATCACATCAAGGTTATAAAAAACTATTTCAGAAGTTTGAACATATCCCTCTCTACGGCCATATTTCTTGGTATGTGCATTTTTTGCACATACCAAGGATTCATCCAACTCTCCTTCCTTGAAAATGTTCTTAATGTGGCGTGAAATGACGCTTCGATCTCTACCAAACAGTTCAGCCATTTGACTCTGTGTCAGCCACACAGTTTCATCCTCCAACTTAACCTCTAGCTGGGTATTACCATCATCTGTCGTATATAATACGATTGATGCACCATTATCTGTTGTAACTCTATTCTCCTCCATATTAGTTGTTCTTTATTAGATTGTTACACAATTAGAACGAATTGATAACAAAGATATTGTCTTCTTGATATGTAACTTACCTCCAATTACAGAAAAAGGTTCGCCAATAGCGAACCTTTTGATTGAACTTACCAAAGCTTTGCTGTTATTTCTTCACCTTAGCCATATGCTCGGCTTGTTCCTTTTTGTCTTGCATCATCTTGCGATGGGAGCCATTCAACTCGCCAAAATCATCTTCTGAAATCTGATAGCGTTGGATCAGTTGTTTGAGAGCAGCTTTCTCTTCCTCGGAAGTTTTCCTTTCGCTTCCCGATTCACTATTCTCTCCCAAAGCTCGCCTTGTCATCTCATAGATAGACTCCTTGCCACTATATTGCAAAGCCTCACCATACCTGATGCGCAGTTCACTAGCCTTAATGGTATTATCCAACTTATAAGGACGAGACCTGTTGGCGACAAGCGTCGCAGCCTCCATGCCACTTCTCAAGAGATAAGAGTCTTTCACCTTATTATTATATATTACGTTGGTAAAAGCTCGCATTTGGGCAAGAAACTCGGCGGAAGGCTGCCAACGCCAGTCATCCTTTTTCCTTCCCTTCTCACCCTCAGCCTTGCACTTGTTGTAATACTCCTCCAACTGCATCGGTGAGATATGCAACAAGGCGGCCATGCGCTGTTCCACGTTGGTTGTGTCCTCAGGCATTTGTTCCAAGAGATACAAGGCTCTATCATAATGTTTCTCGGCTATCAGTTGATTCACGGTAGCGAGGTCAGCCTTCACACCCTGTCGAGGAGCAATGTCGGTAGCCCAAACTGCCAATGCCACGTTGCTTGCCACATCAGGAGTCCATGCATCCCAACGACCTCGCAAGATACCATTTCGGTCGATGAATACGGTAGTAGGATGCCCTGCGCCTATGCTCTTGCCACACTGATCGGCAGTCTTACCTGGAGCGGTGGTAGGATAACCAATGCCCTTCTGTTTCCAGAAGTCGCTAGCCACATATCCCTTGTTCACCATCTTCTCATCACTATCCACGCCGACAATCTGCACCTCCTTGTAGTCATCGGAATGGCGCACCATCACGGAGTCCAAATCCACACAGAGCAGGCGACAACCGCCACACCAAGTAGCCCAGAATGTGAGAACAACTGGACGACCTTTCAGAGCCTTGCTATTCAAAGTCTTAGAAAAGTTGAACTCAGGCATCGGTTTGCCGAGTTGCGACTTCACGTTTTCCACCGACATAGAAGGACGACACCAAGTGCCGCTATACTTTGACATATACTTATCCAACTGCTCGTAGTCTTGTGCATGAGACTGAGAAAATCCCAAGCACAAGGAAATCAGCAACATAAAGATTCTTATCGTTTCCATAATTTCTTCTTTACGATTGATATACTTATCGTTTACTTCATCCTATACTATCGGATGCGAATCACACATTCCTCAGTCTCATCCACAGGAGGCAGACACATCTCGCCACTGCACGACTGATACTGCACTCTCACCTTAGCCTTATAAACGCCAGGCTTCACTGATGAGTCTATCTTGAAGAACTGCTTGAAAAGCAGACGCTTGCCATCATAAATCTCATTATGTCCCGCAGCCTTGATAGGCGGAGTCTGCATCTTGCCATCAGCAGAGAATCCCTCAGGCCACTCTATCTCGATGCTGAGAGGAGTCACCTCCTTGTTTACCACAGAAGGCGTATAGATATGGAAATCCTTCTGAGTGCTGAAATAGATTTCTATCTGATGGTAGTCATACTTTAAGTCATACATGGCTCTCATATTATATTCCACTGGCTTTCGACGATTCAAGAACTCAGTTCGTTCCTTAGGAATCTCGTATGGCGCATCATAGGTAAACTCTCTTGGAGCAGCCACCACCGTCTTAGCTATAGCCTTGTTTTTTGGTTTCTTGCCCAAGAATACAAATGGGAATCCACGATGGCGCAAGGTCATCAGCCGTTTGTCACCCGTCTTTCCCACGAAATATTCTATCATATAAGGTTGCTCGGTGATTTGCTTGTTCAAGTCAGCAAGGGTGTAGTACCCCAAACTTTCGCCCACATCCTTTCCAGGTGATTGCAAACCGAGTTCGCCGATATACTTATCATAGAGATCGGCAGCACCCTCGAAACCCTTTATGGTAGGAATAGACAGACCCATAATGAGGTCGTTGACACCATCGCCGTTCCAATCCACAATTTGCACATGAGGGCAACAGCCTGGCAATGCCTTGCCTCCGTCCTCACTAGCAAACAGCGGAATCGGTGCCTCGAAGCGAATGCCATCTTGCGTATTCACTCCACGAGCGAAGTAGATGCCTTTCTCACGACTCTTGGTATATTCATCGTTGATGATCAAGTCGAGTACGCCATCGCCATCCCAGTCTATCGGGTTCAGATAGCAGTGAGCCGTACCCGAAGAGACTTCCACTGCATTGAAGAACTTTCCTGGTCCTACCACCTGCTGAGGATTGCGATAGGTATGGAGGATGGTACCATCTGTTTGGAAGAGAAACTCACGACGACCGAACTTCGGTTCATCCCTGGTTCCGATATTGAGCGCACAGCGATAACCACCACAACCTGCTACGAAGAGGTCTGGCAATCCATCGCCATTGATGTCGGCACAACGGCAAGAACTGTAGTTCCAGTAAGCCCAAGCCTCCTCCGACCAGTCAGGTTCATCACCTCCGAAGTCAGAGAACTGTTTGCCATCCTGATAGCCTTCTTGCGGAATCTCCTTTCCGCTCTCAAAACCATCGGGAGTACCTTTCCACCAAGTGATGACACCAGGATAATACTGTCCACTCACAATGTCAGGAATACCATCACCATTCATATCCACTATCTGCGGATGAATGCCGATGCAACACCACTGGTAGTTACTGATTACCTTGCCATACTTGTCGGTGGCATAAAACCATTTGCCTGAAAACTTAGGCTTCTTCGCAGTTCCCTCATTGAGATATACCTTGATACGAGATTGCCCTGTCAAGAACTCACCCATCAAGAGGTCGGGTTTGCCATCATGGTTCCAGTCGTAGAGGGTTGGGTATGCCAATCCATGCTCCTCAGTACGTATCTCTCGCTCATAGCCATCGATACGAATCGGCTGTTGGAGCACAGGAGCACCAGGGATATTTGCGAACTTCAGTTTCTTAATTTTTGGAAAGTTACTAGTACGAACATCCAGTGACAGACTATCCACTGGCATTCGTACATCATCCTCTGTAAGGGTAAAGGCAGGCTTCTCGCCTGCCTTGCCCTGAGAGAGAGGGGATTGCTGTGCCCAGCAAGATAGGCAGCTGGCACACAACAATCCTACGAGAGAGATTTTATTATTCATTTCTTACTTGATTATATATTCTATGGTATGTTCTGTTGGAGGAAGGCACTGGTGCACATCGCACGAGGTTGGAATCCGTCCTTGCTTCCCTTCCACCAAGACACTTGTCCTGGGTTATACTGACCAGACAGCAAATCAAGATTTCCATCACCATCCATATCCACGAAACGAGGATGAATACCAATGCAACACCACTGATAATTCGTGATGGTATCTCCCTTGCAGTCCTTCGCATAGAAGTATTCACCCGTAAACTTAGGTTTCTTCTTGCTGCCCTTATTTAGGAACACCTTGATATTGTTTTCCTTGTCGCCTGTAGAGAACTCGCCTAACAAGAGGTCTGGCTTGCCATCGTGGTTCCAGTCGTAAATGGCAGGATAACAGAAATCATGCTTGCCTGTACGAACCTCATACTTGCTACCATCCAAACGAACAGGCTGTTGTAAGATTGGAGCACCAGAAATCGCCGTCATCTGTAGTTGCTTCAACTCTGGCAAGTTCTCGGTACGTACCAAGTCGTCCTTAGGGTCGTCCTTGGGAAATTGTGCCGATGCGCTCACAGCAAGGAGCGCAAAGGCACAGATAGAGATTGCTCTCTTTGTCACAACTAACTTCATCTTATAGTGACTTGATATTGACATCATAAATCTTACCGAAATTCCAGTTCTGTACATTGTCAGCACTATACTTGGCACTCTTCACCACATTACCCGTCATCATATCCAAATGGAAGGCATAGATAGCAGACTTTGAACCATCGTAGGTAGCAACCAACAGAATCTCATCACTATCGTGACGTTTAACGTTCGCCTGGTTGAGCATCTTCATCATCGTTACCTCACCATCCAACTGAATAGCAGAGCCATCTGTCATACAGAGAGGCTGGGAAGGGGTAAGAGTCTTACCATCCAAACCATAACGATAGATACTATTCTTGGTAGCATAGTAATACATATTGATGGTGGTACCGAAGTCAAAAGCAATGGCATTATCGACATCTGTAAGACCACTCATGTCGCAAAGACAAACTGGGATACCAGCGTATGAGCTTTCACCAGAAACTGCTGCAGCAGGGTTGAGGTCTGCCAAGAAATACTTCCCAGCATACTGAGGATGCGTAGAAAGACCTTTCATTACCGCAACAGCATGCTCACGAGCATCTGTGGTTATCTTCACCAAGTCGGCCTTCATGTCGCCAGGATTGAATGCTACTTGATCCGTACCCGTATCAAGCCACTTGGTATATTTTGCCAAATTACCTAATGAACCATTCGTAATGGCAACAAAACCTCTTTTATCAGAGTCGCCATCTACTGAGTTGGCATACATAAGACGTTGGATGCCAGATGAGCCCACTGTCTGCACTACGGGAGCAAAGGTCATATTATGCCCTTGCAAATCTATATTGGGAGTGAAGGTTGGGAAAAGATATTTCCCCACATTCGTTGGTTCCATCATAAAGACATCGTTGCCATCAAAGGCTACTCCCCAACTGCCATCCAAGATATAACCATTAGCAATGCCTTCATTTTGCTTGCGATCATCCTTCAGATAGAACACATAGTTCCAATCGCCCAACACAGAAAGGTCATTTCTGTTCAACCAATAAGCCTCTTGGTCTGTACGAACAAGAATACGCATTCTGTCTCTTGCCTTGGAACTTACATAGGATGCGATACCTTGATACACTTCCAATCCCTTGCCTGAAAGTTTTTTACCTTTATTGGCATTGGAAAAGACACCCATTGTCACGGTAGGATTCTCTGGTATAGAACTGCTTTTCGGCATAAACTCGTCAGCACAGAGAACACCCACATCACAACTATTTCCCTCATCATAAAGCACCATCAGTCCTGTGATACCTTCGATAGTAATGGTGAAGAGGTCTGCGGAATAAAAATCACGTCCCGTGCTCTTCTGATGCACTCGTAAACGGCAATTATAACTTTTATTCAGTGTTGTGATATTGGAATCCAACTTACAAACATAGTTAAGCGATTCTCCCTGTTGATCATCATTTACAAGAGGAGAGAACGTCCCACGTCCCTGGCTATTGGTGATGTTACCATCCACTTCCCAATGATACTCCAAATCAGCTGCATCTATCGTCGTCTTGATGGTAGGCGTAATTTTAATGCTCTGTCCCAAGCTACCACTATAAGTAGTTTCTGGTATTACAATCTCCACATCAGGCAATGCTGTATCGTAATCATTTCCTCCTTTGTCGTCATAGCAGCTCTGTAACATGAAAAGACCTGCAAGAAGGATTAAGATGCTGAATATATTCTTTTTCATGATTCTTGTCATCTTTATTATTATAATAATGTATAAGACTTAGCCTATGATTACCAAGTCTTCCATCCGAACTCTGGTCGCTCCCCTGGAGCGTTAGGGTCATCATTAGGATAACGAATGTCGTTCTGCTCCACATAATCATTGAAGAGGAACAGATTGTACTGCAATCTCAAATCGCTGGAAGACCATCTGTTCTTATCTTCACGTGGGTCAGAGACACCACCCATCACTACATCCATCACTTGCATTTTGAGCTGGCTGAAATAACCCAATATTCTGTTGCAATCGTCATCCCACCACTTTGGTTTTACATAACCGTTGTGCAGGCAGATGGTTGCAGTCTGATAAGCCTTCAGACCTGGTTGAAAATCGTTAGAAGGCAAAATGCGAACAGCCAAGGTGTCATATACGGCATCAAGATGCGCACTGTTGACGAGATCCACATAGAGTGTATCTGCCAACTTACCTGCATGAATGGTTGCTGTAGCAGGCACCACCACTTGAGTGCGATTGTCTGTAGGTTTTCTCACAAGTTCAATCGCAACAGTACGATCGGATGTTGCCACTTCCGAAGCAATCGTTAGAGGCACAGGAATTTTAAGCGTACCACCCATAGGTACATCAGGCTGCGCCATATTGGTGAAGTTGATGAGGGTGTCGGCAAACCACACCATGCTAGAGTTCCAAGACTCTATATCGCTATTGCCACATCCCACAAACAGAGAGGACACCGTGAGGAGTGCGGCATATATTAACTTTCTCATGTTCTTATCTATTTACAGTTGAATACATCATTTTTCAGTACGTCCACCATACGTATTCTCATCGTCAGGTATTGGCAATACACAGAGTTCTGGCTGAATGGTGTAGGCATCATAAGCAGTCTTATTAATAATGGTCTGTCCTAAACGCTTCTTATAATAGAAGAGCTGCCCCTCGGCAATAAACTCCTTAGCATATTCCTTACCAATCTCTGCTTGCAAGTCTTCCTTCGAAGAACAGTTGAGAGGATAAGCCGACATTCCACGATTCTGGCGCACAGTTTCCAGATAAGCGGTAGATTTTGCCAAGTCAGGCTCACACTCCGCTGCGATGTAATACATCTCGCTCAAACGGATGAGTGGCATACGGTCGGCTGACCATGGAGAATAACTGTTGTTATAGTCATCGTCCTCATAGAACTTGGTACTGATGGCGAAATCCATCCCATAGTAATTATAGCTAGTACGCAAGTAAGCATAACGAGGATCCTGGGCACGAGTTGAGGCATCGAAGCAGTCTGTATTGATACCCTCTATATTGCCATTCTCACCAGTGAAAGAATTCTCCTTCTCTATCATATAGCCATCCATACGATCTGGCAAATCGGTGATATTGAGGGCAAAGATCTGCTCTGTACAGAAAGTTCTATCACGAGACACATATTGGCTAGTACTAGGCACATTAGCCACCAAGGTAGGATTGACCCAAGGGAACTTATCTTCCTGAGCATCTATCACTTCCTTGGCACAAGCCAAGGCGTTCTCCTTGTCACCTATCCACTCATAGATACGAGCCATCGTTGCCACAGCCGCATAATAGTTGAAGTGGAATCGACGATTGTGCCAATCTGCAATATGATATCGCATTCTGTAAGTTGCATCTCCAGTCACCTTGCCACATACATACTTGGAACAAGTTCCACCTGTGTACATAGGATCATACTTCAACAATTCCTTTGCCTCCTTGAGGTCGGTGAGCATTGCCTCCGCAGCTTGCTTCACGGTCAACATAGGATAGACCTGAGAAGACAATGCGGTCTCGTATGGTATTGCCTTGGTGTCAAGGTTCTCTTGACCAGCCTTGCCAAAGAGACGCAAGAGGTCGAAATGAAGGAAAGCACGAAGACCCAATGCCTCACCCTTGAACACCTTATAGTCGTCACCTACGAAAACGCCCTGCTTTTCATCGATGTCAGAGAGGATGGAGTTGACGTTGGCTATCGTGTTGTACTGTTCGTTCCATACTTTATCCACAAAACTATTACGCAAATTGTCCATATAATCGTCTGCATTAGGTTGGAAACTGAAAGCCATATAGTTGGCATTGTTGCCAAACATACAGGTAGCTCCACCACCCATCAGTTCCACTGCATACCAAGTAAGGTTTTTGCCATAGAGGTTGTCGCTTGTCATATTGCTATACACTCCAGCCATGGCATCGGCAAAACCATCCTCGTTCTCGAACAGGGCTCCCTTATCCACCTCGGTAGATGGTTCCACGTCCAACCAGTCGTTGCAACTGCTCATACCCAGGAGCAAGCACGACGCTACCAATATTGTTCTTATCTTATATTTCATAACGATATACCTATTTATATATATAACACATTAGAATGTTGCATTCACTGAGAAAGAGAAAGTGCGAGCATAAGGATAGTTAGTACCTCGCTCTATCTTGATACTGGACATACGCACCAAGTCATTGGCAGTGAAGGAGAGCTTGAGATATTCCAATCCCAACTTCTTGAGCCAAGCTTGCTTGTAGAAGTCATAGCCCAGGTTGATAGAAGAGAGATAAAGCTCATTGTTCTTCTGCACGAAACGTGAGGTTGGCTTAGTAGTCTCTGCTAAATCCGTAGGCGATTGCCCCATCTGGACCTGCTTAAAGAGAGTATGGTCGCCAGGATTAGCCCATGTATCACTCACACGCTTGTCCAAGTTGCCATAACCTGTGATGTTCTCTACACGGTCGATGAGCGTGCTGTTGTAAAGGTCTCCACCCATCTTGTAAGAGGCAATGGCTGAGAACGTCCATCCTGCCCAACCGGCACTGATACCCAACGTACCCTGCAACTTAGGATTGGTATCACCAATGACCACTTGGTCATCACTACTCCATGTATAGGTGACATCACCATTCTTATCCAAGAACATCTCTTTGCCAGTCATTGGATCGATGCCTAAGGAGCGAACACCCCAGATGGCTGTCATCGAACAACCCTCATAATACTTGGTGGCAGGACGAGTGGTACGCTTCAAATAAGCATTTATCTCGTCAACGGTAACAGAGTGACTACCATCGTTCTTTTCTGAGCTAAAGTTCTTGTCGGCATCATCATTGCTCTTCTTGAAAATGTCATAAATCTTCTTGATGGTGTTCTTATTGCGAGTGGCTGTAGCCGTAAAAGTGAACCATCCACGATTCTTGTTGTCACGCCAAGGAGTAACACCGAGAGCCAACTCAAAACCACGATTCTGAATCTCACCCATGTTCTCCTTGTAAGTTTGGAAACCCGTAGAACCAGGCAAGGTGATGTCGGTCAACATATTGTCGGTATTCTGGGTATAATACTCAGCACGTAAGGTCAAGAAGTCCTTGATGGCAAGGTCAAGACCCAAGTTGCTGTCCCACACCTTCTGCCACTTCAACTTGGTATTTGGCAAACCGAGCAAGGTAGCACCCATACGTCCATCATAGAAATTGCCTGAGTAGCTATACTTGGCACGAGCCTGATAAGGATTGAAGTTCTGTGTACCCGTATAACCCAAGGAATAACGTAACTTCAGCAACTTGATAGGTGATTCCTCACCAAACCATTTCTCATTGTGAATGTTCCAACCAGCACCTAGTGACCAGAAACCACCCCAGTGATTGTCACTACCATACACAGAGGAACCTGTGGCGCGATAAGAGGCATCGAAGAGGTAACGATCTGCGTAAGAGTAGTTGAACGCACCGATGAGACCAATCTCACGAGTCTTGCTGTCACTACCCGTTGGGTGAGAATTATGGTAATAATAGGTTGCCATGGAGATGTCATCCATATTGTCATTACCGAATCCCTCTGCCATCACAGTGGTACTACCATTATTGGTGCTCTGGAGATTCCAAGTACCATTGAGGAAGAAGGCATGCTTGCCTATCATCTTGTTGTAGTTCAAACCTACCTGTGCAGAGATGTCATTTTGGTAACCATTCGTCTTGGTATAACGTCCCTTGCGGTCACCCTGACCATTGGCATCATAGTCAACAAACATCGTATGACTGGCAGGATAGAACAAGTCGCTACCACTCTCTTGGCGAGTATATGAGAAACGAGCCGTAAAACGGAAGTTCTCATTGATGTGCCAGTCCATGTCAAAGTTGTCGGTGAAAGAGGTATAATTGCTCTCGTCCTTCGTGTTGAGCTGGGCATTATAGAGAGGATTATAGACTGGGTATGTATTGTTCGCACACTCATACCCCAATATCTGCTTCAAGTTACCATCGGCATCGTAAGGAGCGAAGTATGATTCCAATCCGATATAATCGGAGAAAGAGCCGTATGGCGAATTTTTAGAGGTATTGCGGTTATAGTCCAACTGATTACGGAACACCATATTCTTATAGGTGTAAGACAAGGTGGAATTGATGTTGAGGGTGTTACGAGAAGACTTTTTCATAACACCAGCGATATTGTTGTAGCTCAATCCCACGATGTAACGTATCTTGGAGTCACCACCTTCCAAGGAGACAGAGTGCTTCTGACCGATGCCAGTGCGCAAAGGCTTGGAGAGCCAGTAAGTATCCACACCCGACTGAATGGCATCATACACCGACTTATAGAGTTCGTCGGCTGCTTGCGCACCTTTCATTGCCTGCCAGCCATCATACTTATGGTGAGCTTTCTCCCAGTCAAACTTTTCCTGGGCATTCATCATATTGTAGCCAGTGAGGTCTGGAGCCTCGATGTTGAGGTTACCATTATAGGAGATACGCATCTCACCACTCTTAGGGCGAATGGTCTGAACGACAACGACACCATTACCTGCCTTGCTACCATAGATGGCCTTGGCTGCGGCATCCTTCAAGATGGTGACACTCTGGATGCGGTTCATATCCAAGTCATAGATCTTTTCGATGGTCGTCTCGAAACCATCAAGGATGAAAAGAGGCTGATTTTGATTGCCCTCATAGTCGCCCTGGATATTGAAAGAAGTCTCGCCACGCACCTTTACGTTTGGCATGTTATTAGGGTCGGAACCCATATCGAGGTTGTCGGTTATCTGAAAGGCAGGGTCGAGGTTCTTCAAACTAGAGAGCAAGTTCTGGTTGCCCACATTCAAGAGTTCATCCTTGGTGAAAGTAGTGGTAGAACCCGTAAAGCTTTCCTTTCGGCGTTCAAACATACCTGTCACAACAACATCATCCAATTGGGTATCGTTACGCAGAGATACATAGATGTTACCCTTGCCAGGTCCGTCGAAAGTACGAGTGGCAGTCTTCATACCTATGTATGAAAAGGTAACGGTCGTCTTCTTGTCAGCAGGGAGGTCGATGTTGAAACGTCCTTCTTCGTCAGCGATTGACACGAGATTCGTACCTACCACGGAAATGCTGGCACCAGGAAGAGGCATCATCTCTGAATCATAGACCATACCTTTCAATTTGTACGTCTTCTGAGAAGAACTTTTGGCTTTTGGCTGTGCATGAGTTGCTTTCTCCACAAGCAACACAGACACATACTTACCATCCACGGAGTAAGCAAAAGGCTTGTTGCCAAATAGTTTCGCAAGAGCTTCATCTATGTTTCTTGCGACAACAGGACCTTCCACCGTGAATTGCTTCACGTCATCATACGTGAAGAGAATCTGATAACCAGAAGCCTTTTGGAGCTTCTTGAGCGCATCGGCGAGCGATACCTTTTTAAAATCTAGTTTGATGGGCTTGTTCTTCTGTGCTTGCGCCTCGATAGGCACGAGGGTGGCACTAAACAAGACCATCGGCAAAACCATCATTGAATGTCTATTCATACCATACTAGTGTTTGCGGTTATTAAAATAATTTTTCTATCTCTCTCTTGAGGTCATCACCAAAGACATTCTTTGCAATGATGACACCGTTCTTGTCTATCAAGAAGTTCTGGGTGATATGATCTATCTCATGCGCACCGAGCCAAGGATTTCTCCATCCTTTGAGGTCGGTCACAAAACGCCATTTCAAGTCATAATTGGCTACGGCTTTCAGCACATCCACCATTTCCTGCGCCAACGAGTAATCAACCATCTCCAAACCCTTCGAGCGATACTTGGAGTAAAGTTCACGACGCACAGCAAAATCGTCCTTGTAGTTTGGCGCAACATAGTTGGATATGGTGAAGAGCACAACTTTCTTGCCCTTGAAATCCGCCAGGTCGATATTCTTACCATAGACATCATTCATGCTAAACGCTGGGAAAGGACGTCCTGGTTCCAGTTCCAAATCATGATTGTATATCTTCATGAAGGTATCCCATTGCTCACCCTCAAAAGCTCCAGGCGTAAACACCTTTGCCATCTCAGAGTACTTAGAGAATGGATACTTGTCCATCACACGCTTGTTGTAGATATGGTTGAGCGTGATGTAACTGGCAGGAAAACGACGAGCAAAAGTCATAAACACACTGTCTTCCTTGTCGTGATAAGAATCCTCTATGCGCTGACGCTCTTCTTCCGAAGTTTGCTTGCTCGCATCATCCAATGCCTTTCTTCCTTCATCCCATATAGGTGCCATCACTCGACGATACTCTTCGTATTCATCCTGTGTTTTACCTCCTATGATATCGATGTCGCGCTTGGACGGATTGCTTTTCAAGGTCACGTTTTCATTACCGAGCCACAAAGCCATTCCCCAAGTCTTGTTGTCGGTGATACTGGCATACTTGACACCTTTCAAAGGTTTCTTGCCGACAATCACAAAGTTGCCATCCTTAACTGTGGCAGAATCCACGTTCTCACCACGTATCTGCAGATACGCCACCCCATCAGGGATGCTATCCAGATGTGCCGTTATCTTATATTGCGCATGGGCAGACAGAGCCATGCTTGCCGCCAATGCCGTCGTAAATAATATCTTGTTCATTTTCTCTCTTATATACCTTATTATATATAACAGACCTTTATGACTTTATTCGTTTTGCCACAAACATCTACTCGATTACAATTTCAAGAAACTCTTGATAGCCTCTTCTATCTTCTCACCTCTCAAGTTCTTTGCCACAATGTGACCTTCAGCGTCGATGAGGAAGATGGCAGGGATGCCATTCAGATTGTACCACTTGTAGAGACCGTCCTTGGTGCCATGGTAGTCAACCACCTGTGTCCAAGTTGGCTTATCCTCGCCAAGAGCCTTGCGCCAAGCCTGCTCCTTGGTATCTACCGAAACACTGATGACATCGCAACCCTTGTCCTTATAGGCATCGTAAGCAGCCTTCACATTAGGATTCTCCTTGCGACACCATACGCACCATGAAGCCCAAAAATCGAGGATGACACACTTCTTGCCCTTCAAGAACGAATAGAAGTTGATGGTCTTGCCATCAGGTGTAGGCAAGTCGAAGTCTGGCACCTTGGAACCGACATCCACGATATGGATGCTGTTGTAGAGATTCTCCATCTGCTTGCCAGCCTCAGTCTGCTTGGTAGTCTCGCTCATCTTGCTCACCCCCTGGCCCACCTCGTTCAGGAGTCCATTCATAAAGACAAACGTACTGTGGTCTGCCACCACCTGAGCCGATGCCAAGTCGCCCTTGCTCACCACTTTCTTCAACGATGCCATAAACTGGGCATCCTGAGCAAGAGCCTCAACATCGCTTGCCGACTTCTGGAACTTCTTCTCCACTTGCTGGTAGTCTTTTCCCAGACTTTCGTTTCCAGCCTTTTGCGCCATACATCCCGAGGACATCATCAGCAAGGCTGATAAAAAGATAACACTTTTCTTCATTTTGATGTTATTTGATTACGAATTAACACCAACTTGACGGCTTTAGTTACGGAATGGGTACTAAAAAAACAAAAAATATCGAATAAATCGAGTAGGAGGAAAACGAAGTAGTTTTTCTCCTACTTTTCGTTTTCCGA
>ERZ1034626.301-NODE-301-length-36201-cov-9.255796_pt1 | contig 36201 bp, 26 predicted proteins | sample MGYA00520652_ERZ1034626 | MGnify/ENA primary metagenome ERZ1034626 (study PRJEB33766, sample SAMN09781765) | gut metagenome | biome: gut microbiome | host: Homo sapiens | place: Madagascar | study: EMG produced TPA metagenomics assembly of the PRJNA485056 data set... | reverse complement strand
GTCCTTTACCCAGCAATCCCCTCACTTCCTTGTCAAAGTCTGAGTCAATGCGTTGCGTCTTATTGAAAATATCATATTCTTCTTCCGCTTTTTGTTTGGCTTGTGCCGAAGATATTTTGCCCTTGTCAGGCAGAATCTGATAGCGTCGGAAAGCAAGAAACTCGTTTACGCTTGCGGAAAACTGATCCATATTGAATGTATTTTCACGCTCTATCAGGTCTTCGATATAGTCGAAAAAGCCAGTGACGGCACGTTCTAATTGTCGGATTTCTTTCTCTTGCAAGTAGTTTTTGGCAATAGATACGTCCGACTTTAAGACACGCCCGTCAGGAGCGTTCTTCCATGTGGTCAATCCCATATTCTCTTTTGTATGGTCTGCCTTTGAATAGATAATCTCAGCGGCCGTCTGACCCGTGATAGCATAGTGGAAACGGTTTTGTATCATCGCATAGAAATCACGCGTGGTTGGAGAGTTCTTGTCATAGTCGGTGCTACATTCAGCATAGATGTCTGTAATCTGCTGCCAGATGCGACGTTCGCTTGCACGGATAGAACGTACACGTTCAAGCAATTCACGGAAGTAGTCTTTGCCAAACACCGCCGTTCCTTGCTTCAACCGCTCGTCGTCCATGGCGAAGCCCTTCTTGATATACTCACTCAGAATCTTGGTAGCCCACTGACGGAACTTTGTAGCCTTTGCCGAGTTGACACGGTAGCCAACAGCAATAATCATATCAAGATGGTAAAAATCTACCAGCTCCTCAACATTGCCACGAATCCCCCTGTTTACGACTGTTGCAATTTTTGCAACCGTCGTGTCGGGCAGAAGTTCGCCAGTCTTGTAAATATTTGAAATATGACGGCTGATGCCAGACTTATCAATGCCAAACAGTTGAGTCATAGCCTTTTGGGTACACCAAAGTGTTTCGTCCTTTATAACTACTTGAACCTTGCCATCGACATCAGGCATATTGTAAAGAATAAACTGTATCTCCCTACTCATCGTCACGTTCCTTTCCTACGTTTTCATTGAAGCTGATACTATCCAACTGCTTCAATATCTCCTCTTCGAGGCGGTGACTCTCCTCAAACTGTGCTTTCAGCGTAGACTTATAATTATCCATACGCTTGTTAAACTCCTCCTCGGTGATGTCTACATAGTCAATCTTAATATCGAAATACTGTCCTGCAGAGAGGCTATATCCTTTCTCTTTGATTTCATCGTATGTCACAGCTACCGAGAAGTCGTCAACAGCCTCCTTGTTCTGGAATGTGTTCACAATCTTGTCGATTTCGAAATCGCGAAGACGGCGTTTTTGGTTGTTACCCTCTTTATATTCCTCACCCAGTTTGCTTGCATCGATGAGAATCACCTTATCGCTCTGCGCCGATTTGTCAAAGAACAGCACAGAAACATTGGTGCCCGTTGTGGCAAACACGTTTGACGGCATTGACACACAACCATACACCCATTTCTCATCTACGATACGTTGTAAGATGCGCTTCTCAACACCACTTTTTGAAGTGATGAAGCCTGTAGGTATTACTATTGCGCCCTTGCCTGTAGGTTTTAGAGAGTTAAGCAGATGCTGTATGAAACAAGTATAGATAGCCATCTTAGGCTTATTCGGATCAACCTTTTTCACAGCGTTAGGAACGCCAGCCCAAAAACGAATGGTATCAGCAGCAAGTGTGTCACGATACTCTGGAAAATCGAGCTTGAATGGCGGATTGCTTACGATGAAATCGAATTTCTTCAGCACGCCATTGTTTTCTTTATGTGATGGCTCGGTAAGCGTGTTGCCTTGCACCACATTAGGCAATGATGCCGAAAGGTTGTTGAGGATAAGATTAAGGCGAAGCATCTCTGACGACTTTTCTGAAATGTCCTGAGAGTAGATAGAGCATCGGTCCTCACCAATCTGATGTGCCAATGCCATGAGCAACGTGCCCGTACCAGCCGATGGGTCATAGCAAGTGATGCCACGGAAGTCGGTCTTATCACCAACAAGTAATCGTGCCATAACTTGCGCTATGGCATGAGGAGTGTAATATTCAGCATACTTTCCACCACTGGCATTGTTAAACCCTTTCAACAGATACTCGAAGATGTGTGAAAAGAAATCGTATTTCTCATCAAACACCTCCTCAAAGTTGAAAGATGCCACATTGTTCATTAATGCCTTAGCAAACTCGTCACGCTTCTGCATGTCGGTGACGTATGTTGTTAGCGGAAAGAAAATGTTAACCTTACTCTTGCCCGAGGTGGTAACAGAGAACGTGTCAGCATTAAGGGTTGCTATGTCAACCAACGTTGCATCAAGCAACGTTGAGAAGTCGCCTTTGGTGGCAGAATTATATAGATGTGAGAGCGTATGCTCTGGCTTCATGCGAGGCACCGAGTGAGGCAAGTAGCTAAAGAGGTCTTCCACCTCGTCCTCGGTAAAAGTATCATACTCGGCATCCCACTTTTCAGCATTTCTCAACCGTTCTCCATACACCTCATCACGTTTGGCCTCATATCCAAACTTGTCGTTGAAGAACTTGTAAAGAAACATTTCTGTTACAATTTTATACTCGCTGCCTGTGCCAGCCAAACCAAAAGCCCCCGTAGTGCTCTTCAGTGAATCGATAAGGGCAATGGTTGCCTCAGATATATTGATATTACTCATAGTTTTTCTTAATATGCGTAGTTGCGTTGCTGTAAATATTCGGTTGTGATAAGGTTGTTGATGAACTTACGATCCTTTATGTCGGCCTTGATATGCATCTTCAACAGTTCCTTGCCAATGATGGCAAGCACGTCTTGCTGAAAGGCAGGTACATTGTCAAGTTTGTTGATGTCAAGGAAGATCATTCTGTCAATGTCCTGCTTCATATTAGCCAAGTTTTCTGCAATCTCATATTCATGTTTTGAGATAATTGGCTTTTCACGCTTTACATTTTGTTCCTCAATACGTTTATGTATACGCACAAACCGCTCATCACCCTTATACTTGCTTTTCAACAAACGGTTGCGTCTGTTAATCTCACGTATTTTCTTCATCACCTCATCCATATATTGTATGCTCTCTTTAGCATCGGCCGTATCTTTAGGCACAAAACCTTTTTTACGGAAATACTCACGAAACTCATCGGCAAGAATTACATACTTATCCTCTTTAGTGTCGAAGTTGGCCTCAAATTCAGCTTGCACACGTTGGCAACGCTCACGAATGTCGTTGACAATAATGCGCATTTCTTCTGGCATGCCTTTCTTGAATTCGAAATCTAACTCGGAAAGGGCCACATTGATAATTCCTGACACATCAGCCTTATGCTCGGTGTTCTCAAGAAGGTTCATACGTTCAATGCGATGCGTGACCTCTGTGATAAGCGTAGGAATGGTGCCTACAGGCAAGGATGCGAGTTTCTTCTTCGTCTCCTCATCACCGAAAGAGCGTACTTGATTGATAATAGCCTTTGCCTCAGAAAGCGTATTACGCAACTCATACAGACTGTCTTTGTTCTCAACCTCGTCAATCTGTTTTCTAAACTCCTCTAAATTGTTTGTGGTAAAATTGAAGAGAACATTTTTCACCTGTTTTATTTTGGCTTCCACTTCCTCTTAGTCACCATTACATCGTTGGCAATGTTGCTCTGTTGAGAGTCGGTACCATCAGACGTGCGGTTAAGCTCACGCAGATAGCGGTCGTTAGTGGCATCAAAATTTTCCTTGATATTTACAAAGTCAACCACATAACCATATTTAAAATCATGGTATGGTCGGTTAACACGCGTCAAAGCCTGTAACAAATCGTGTCCGTCAAGCGAACGGCCAAGATAGAGTTTTTTAAGGCGTGGAGCATCGAACCCTGTAAGAAGCATCTTGTTGACAATAAGCAAATCGACCTCTTGCAGTTTTTTAAAACCCTCTATATATTCTTTGCGTTCCATCTTGTCGCCCTCATCATGCAAGATGAGCGAGGCAGTAAGAGGCTTATAACCCGATGGTAAAATCATTGGTTCAGCAGCCATTTCATATTGTTCTTCCTTATGCTTCAAAATATTTTTTGCGTTATGGAAACGTAGCTGCCACAATCGGAATAATTCGCGGGCCTGAGGATTGGTTTTACACACAATCATAGCCCCTACAGAAGGATCGTTCTGTTCGATGCGAAAACGGCGAAAGTCGGAAATAATATAATCAATCAACGCATTGAGATAACTCTCGTTCTCAATAATTTTATTGCGATCAATATCCGACTTCTTAACCTTTACATTGCCTGCCAACTTGTCAAGAATGTCTTCAATTTTTTCTTTGTATATAGTTTCGACTGGCTCACGCATCAGTTTGCAAGTATAACCATCAGCTATCGACTTATCATAATAATAAGTATGTATATAGTCGCCAAAGACGCGCCAAGACTCACGCTCCTCTTTCAGCAACGGCGTGCCCGTGAGGGCTATTTTAATAGAATTTTGGTCTGCCTCCAACAAGTTGGCCAAGAAACTGCCCTTAGGATTATACCCACGGTGAGCCTCATCGATAAAGAAGATGCGCTGCAAGTTGGTATTGTAGCTATCATCAACCAGCACCTTGGTCTTATCTTCTTTAAACTTCTGTATATTGACCACCATTATTTCAAGTTTACCCTCGTTATTTTGTGTAATAGAGCGGCTTGCAATATCGGTCATCAGTTCCTCACGGCTTTTGGCGTTATGAACAACAAGCCCACGAGCAGCAAACTCATCTGTGGCTTGTTCCATAAGGTCGATTCGGTCTACAATAAAATAGAACTTGGCCACAACATTCTTCTTCGCAAAAAAGTCGGTAAGGCTTCGCACGCTATAATAAGCAAGAGCTGTTTTGCCGCTACCTTGCGTGTGCCAAATAATGCCACTTTTTATGCCTTTATCCAAAGTATGGCGTATGGCGTATGATGCAAACATCTGCTGGTAACGCATAATTTGCTTTTGCAACGTAGTGCCTTGTGTGCCATCTTCCAATTCGACCTTGCGCTCAACGTATGCAATGCCGTATCGAAGCAAGAAAAGGAAACGTTCCTTGCTAAGCATTGAGGTTATTATACGGTTGGTAGGTGTGTTTACCTCTTTGTTTGTTTTATATTCATCAAGATTTTTGATAACCACACAGTTGCGGTGTTTCAAAACCTTATACTCATCTTCATCTGTGATGTCTTTATAAGGGTAGTGTGTGACGAACGATTTGTTCTCCTCACGGAACACATTAAAGAAGGCCTTTTCTTTGGCAGAACAGCAATAAAAAGCGCCCTGTATTGGAACACGGCTCTCGTTGTCATATTCTTGATTATTGGAGAAAATCATCAATTGGGTGACATTGAAGAAACGACGGAAGCACGCCTTGCTCATGCGGGTGTTTATGCGCTCACGTTCTGCTAATATGCCCTCATGATTATTAGGTTTCTTTACCTCAATGAAAGCCAAAGGCAATCCGTTTACAAAACAAGTAATGTCGGGACGGAAAATATCTTCTGTGTCTTCGTTCTCACAAGTAAACTCGGTGGTGACATGCCAATCATTATTGTCAGCATTATCAAAATCGATGAGTTTTATTCCGCTATTAGATGACAATATCTGATAAAACTCACGACCCAAATCATCATTATTGGCGATATTTACAATTTTCGACAACAACAACAAAGCCTCTTGACTCGACACGTCAGGATTTAGACGTTTCACTGCATTAAGGAATACGTCTTTTAAAATATTAGTCTTTGTATCATAAGTTACGATATTATCTATATAAGTATAACCCAACTTACACAAATGAAGTGCCGCTGGTACTTGAACTCTGGTATTCTCATTAAATTTAGTATTACCCATATTCGTCCAACTTAATCAAAGTTAATAATTTCACTCGCACTAACTTTTAGCAACTCGGAAATACGTTTTAAGGTTGCCAAATCAGGTTGAGTGGTATTGGTACACCACTTTGAGACTGTGGTTTGATTAACGCCCAGCTGTTCTGCTAACCACTTATTGGTTTTCTTATGTTTAACCAACACAAGCTTTAGCTGATTTAAGTCTTTCATACGGTCAATATATTGCTTATAATGCAAATATAAAGATTTTCAGCGATAAAGAATATATGTATAGTTTTTCTTTAACAAGATATAACAATCAAATGGCAAAAAGAAAAAAGCATGACTTCCAAAAAGAGGGAGCCATGCTTTTTCGTATCTAATTATTTAATGTGTATTGCTTATCTTACTTTGCCTCTGCATTGGCATCAGTCATTGTGCCTTCAATATAGAGGCGAACCATACTGGGGTCGCCATTGGTACGCACCGTAACGGTTTTCTTGAAATGGCCGGGATAAAGACCTTTGCCCTTGTACGTTACCTTTATCTCGCCCTTCTCGCCAGGACGTATAGGTGCCTTTGTATACTGCGGTATGGTGCAACCACAGCTTCCCACTGCCTGATTGATTACGAGCGGAGCACTGCCCACATTGGTGAATGTAAACACACACTTCTGTGTTGACTCGTTCTCTGAGAACGTTCCAAAATCATGTACTGTCGTGTCAAACTTTATCTCAGCGACATTACTTTTCTGTGCCATTGCGAAGCCAATATGGCCTAACAACAGAAAGGCAATAAATAGAAACTTTTTCATACTATTACGTTTTATTGGTTACAAAGTTAGCAAATCTATCCACACAGCATACACATCAAGCCATATTTTTAACTTTATTAAAACATTTGGCACCTGTTTACCACTTTAACGCCTTGTAAATGGGGCTACATGACCGTTATTGTTATTTAGTGAAAGAAGCCTCTATCTACCTCACTTTGACCTGAACATACAGACGAAAATAGAACAAAAATCATTTAAATTAATTCAGAACACCTACTTATTGATATTTTTTTGTAAATTTGCACCTTAAAGAAAATATTAAGTTTTTATCTACAATGTATAGAACAAATACATGTGGAGAGCTTAGGCTCTCTGATGCCGGCAAGACAATAACCTTGGCCGGATGGGTACAGCGAGTAAGAAAAATGGGCGGTATGATTTTTGCCGACCTGCGCGACCGCTATGGTATAACACAGCTGGTGTTTGACGAAGAGTCGGACAGCGACCTGTGCGCCAGCGCCTCAAAGCTGGGACGTGAATTCTGCATCCAGGTGAAAGGTGCTGTAAGAGAACGCGAAAGCAAGAATGCTAACCTTCCTACTGGCGACATTGAAATTATGGTGAAAGAGATGACCGTTCTCTCAAAGAGCCAAACACCTCCCTTCACCATTGAAGATAACACCGATGGCGGTGACGATATTCGTATGAAATATCGCTATCTCGACTTGCGTCGTCCTTGCGTAAGAAAGAATTTAGAGCTGCGTCATAAGATGACCATCCTCATACGCAACTTCCTCGACCAGCAGCAGTTTATCGAGGTTGAAACACCTATCCTTATTGGTAGTACGCCTGAAGGCGCACGCGACTTTGTGGTGCCCTCGCGCATGAACCCAGGACAGTTCTATGCCCTACCCCAAAGCCCACAAACCCTGAAGCAGCTGCTTATGGTGAGTGGTTTTGACCGCTACTTCCAGATTGCCAAATGCTTCCGCGATGAAGACTTGCGTGCCGACCGTCAGCCCGAGTTTACACAGATTGACTGCGAGATGTCGTTTGTTGATCAAGACGATGTTATCAACCTGTTTGAAGACATGGCTCGCCACCTATTTAAAGAAATTCGTGGCGTAGAATTGCCCGCTAAGTTGCAGCAGATGACATGGCACGACGCTATGCGCCGCTTTGGTAGCGACAAACCCGACTTGCGTTTCGGTATGGAGTTTGTTGAGCTTATGGACACACTGAAAGGCACTGGCACATTCTCTGTGTTTGACGATGCCAACTATATAGGCGGTATCTGCGTGCCTGGCTGCGCCGACTATACTCGCAAACAGCTTGACCAACTGACCGACTTTGTAAAGCGTCCGCAAGTAGGCGCAAAGGGCTTGGTATACGTAAAATTCAATGCCGACGGCACTGTAAAGAGCAGCATCGACAAGTTCTACTCGGCAGAGGTTCTGCAACAACTGAAAGAAAAAATGGGTGCCAAGGATGGCGACCTCGTGCTTATTCTCTGTGGTGACAATGCCAATAAGACTCGCGTGCAGCTTTGCACACTGCGTTTGGAAATGGGCGACCGCCTTGGTCTGCGCGACAAAAATAAGTTTGAGTGCTTGTGGATTATCGACTTCCCTCTCTTCGAGTGGAGCGACGAAGAACAGCGTCTCATGGCAACACACCATCCCTTTACCATGCCTAACCCCGACGATATTCCTTTGCTTGACGAGCATCCCGAACAGGTGCGCGCTAAGGCATACGACTTTGTATGCAACGGCATAGAGGTAGGCGGCGGTAGCCTTCGTATTCATGATTGCGACCTGCAAGAAAAGATGTTCCAAATTTTGGGCTTCACACCTGAAAGAGCGATGGCACAGTTTGGCTTCCTCATCAACGCCTTCAAGTATGGAGCACCTCCTCACGCTGGTTTGGCCTTCGGTCTTGACCGCTTTGTTTCTATCATGGCAGGCCTCGACTCGATACGCGATTGCATTGCCTTCCCGAAGAACAATAGCGGCCGCGACGTGATGCTTGACGCACCTTCTGTATTGGACCCCAAACAGTTGGAAGAATTGCACCTGAATGTTGACGCAAGTCAAGAAAACGAGTAAAATTACTGATTTAGAGCTTTTTGCAGCCGTAAAGTTAACGTTTTATTAAAAATAATCGTACTTTTGCAATATATTTATTCCGAATGAAGAATAAAATTGTTCGGTACGAATGTTAACTAAAATCATTATGGTAGAAAAGAAAGCAACAACTAAAAAATGTGCTACAAAGGCAACAGCTACAAAGAAGACAACAAAGAAGGTAGCAGAGGTAGCAGTAAATGCTGAGAACGTAGGTTTCCGCGCCGGTGACGTTTATCAGGCTTTGGCAGCTGCCGAGAAGCCCCTTACTGTAGCAGAAATTGCAAAAGCAGCTAAAATCAGCAAAGAAGAGACCTTCCTGGGTATCGGATGGCTGTTCAAAGAAGGAAAAGTTAAGAGCGAGGAGAACCTCATCGCCTTGGCTTAATAGCTTTGAAGCAAGCTATGGCTCTAACACCCCTGTGTAAAGAGCTATACAATACCTGAAAAAGGATTAAATATAAAGAGAGTTGACGTGTAATGTCAGACACATTCGCGGTCAACTCTCTTTTTTCGTTTCACTACCCCACTAACTTTTTGCCTCACAAACAAGTGAAACATCAATTAATAATGCAAAACACACAACTACTTGCATCCTACTCTCAAAGAAGGGACATTTGTAAGTAAAAAGTTTTTTTGTTCAAAATAAAATGATTACATTTGCATTATATATCCAAAAATAAGTATGACAAATAATCACAACCATATCGTCATTATGGCTGGCGGCGTTGGTAGCCGCATTTGGCCCATGAGTGTTGAAAACAAGCCTAAACAGTTTATCGATGTGCTGGGCGTAGGACGCTCGTTGCTTCAGCTCACCTACGACCGTTTTAAAGGGTTATGCCCTAACGAGAACGTATGGATTGTGACCAACAAGAAATATGATGCCTGGATAAAAGAGCAGTTGCCCGAAGTGCCTGCCGAAAACATTTTGCTGGAACCTTGCCGTCGAAACACAGCCCCTTGCATTGCCTACGTAAGCTGGCACATCAAGGCTAAGGACCCGAAGGCCAACCTCGTTATCACCCCCAGCGACCATATCGTTATGGATACGGCCGAATTTAGACGTGTCATTACACAATGCTTAAAGTTTACCAGCGAAACAGACGCTATCCTTACCTTGGGCATGAAGCCTAATCGCCCCGAAACGGCTTATGGCTACATACAGACCGATCTTAGCTCGAGCTCGCCACGCAATAAAGAGATATTCCGCATCGATACCTTCCGCGAAAAGCCCGACTTGCAAACGGCACAAAAATATATACAGCAGAACAACTTTTTCTGGAATGCTGGAATTTTTATTTGGAGCGTTAGCACCATTGTTAACGCCTTTCGTATATACAGCCCCGCCATCAGCAAGATTTTTGAAAACATGCTGAGCATATATGGCACCGACAAAGAGCAAGAGATGATTGACTTGCACTATCCCGAATGTGAAAACATTTCTGTCGACTATGCCATCATGGAAAAGGCAGAAGAGATTTTCGTTTGTCCCGCCAGTTTTGGATGGAGCGACCTCGGCTCATGGAGCTCGCTGTATATGCACACTCGCCACGATTTGTATGGCAATAGCCTCATTGGACCCGACATCAATGTGTACGACACACATAACTGCATGATACATACCACACAAGAAAAGAAAGTTGTGGTACAAGGCCTTGACGACTATATCGTAGCCGAGAAAGACAACTTGCTGCTCATCTGCAAGATTTCAGAAGAGCAACGTATCAGACAATTCTCGGGAGACAAATAAGGAGAATTTTCTATTCGATAGCACACAATCAAAATAAAAGGCGAGATATTAGCTTCAATGCAGCCAATATCTCGCCTTTACTTTTTATATCTATCTATTATTCTTCGTTTTTCTTACCTTTCAGCATTTTGCGTATAAGGAAATAAATAATAGCTACGATAACAAGCACAAGAATAATCCACTTGATATACTCGCCATACTCAAGAATCTTGTCGTGTAACTGATCTTCAGGAACAATGGTATGCAGATACCAACCCAGGCCAGCGAGAATGCAGTTCCACAGGCCAGCGCCTAATGTTGTATAAAGCAAGAATTTCCAATAATGCATCTTGGCCAAACCTGCAGGTATAGAAATGAGGTGGCGTATACCCGGAATAAGACGACCCGTGATAGTGGCCACCATGCCATGATTGTCAAAGTAGCGCTCACTCTGTTCTACCTTCTGCTGATTGAGCAGACACATCTTGCCCCATTTGCTATTGGCAAAACGATAGATGATGGGACGACCCAAATAATAACCTGCTACATAGTTGATGGTAGCTCCGAAATCGGCACCCAATGTTGAGAACAGGATGACGAGAAAAACATCAAGGTTTCCTGAAGCTGCATGATAGGCAGCTGGCGAAACAACAAGTTCGGAAGGAACAGGAATAACAGTACTTTCAAGCATCATCAAAAAGAAGATGGTGCCATAATTAAGATTTCCTAATAGTGAAGTAATCCAATTCATTGTTTAAAATAAAAAATAATAACAGGGTAAGGCCAGTCTTAACACAGGCCAGTCTTAACGCCCAACCGTCAACCTTATAGATGATGTTGGCGAGCATAGTTTACATAATTGCTCACAGGGCAATCGTTAGGGAACAGTTCTTTCAAAATATAACGTGCCTCTTGCGGATTAATCTCGCACGCCTTCTGTAGATACAACAAGAACTCGTCGTGAAGCCCAAGCTTTTGACAGGCATAGGCCAGATAGGCATAGCCATCTTGAAAGTCGAGGTTTGGTTGTGCGAAGAGGGCCGCCAAGAGGTCGTGTGTTTGCTGGAACATGCCGAAATCAAAATAACAGCAAGCCACTTGCAAACATACCGCAGGGTCGTTCTTCGAATTAATGATAGCATATAAGAAGCAGTCGCTGGCATTCTTCTCGCGAAAGGCTGCAAGATGTATATACCCCTCTACCACCATTCGGTCAACATGATTAATATGGTGGGCACTCTCGGCGCTATCAAGATATACAATCACGTCGTCTTGCTTGCCCATATTAATCATCACATAAGCCGTTTCTTTCACCATCTTGCTTACCATGATAGGGTCTTTGCTCTCGGCTTCAACATGTGCAAAGGCGGCAATGGCTTCTTCGTTTCGGCCAGCCTCTTGCAAAGCATAACCATACATCGACCACAGATAGCAATCATCGGGCGAGAGATCAACACAACGTTTGTAATAGTCGACAGCTTTATCTACCTGTCCCAACCACACCAAACAATGAGCTTTGTTCAGTAAAGCATCCTTGTCGTGCGGATTGATAGCAATAGCATATTCACTACTCTCCATCGACTCTTGCACCTTGTTCAGCATAAACTGCGACGAGGCCATACAATTCCAAAGCTCTGTTGAGAAAGGTTCATCATCCAATAAACGGTGCAAGATGGTTTCGCTCTTCTGATAGTTGCCTTCGCTATAAGCCACCTTCGCTTCTAACGTTTGATAGTCGGCCGACTGTTTCTCATCAGTACGCAGCATCCATTTCTGGGCCAGTTCGGGCAAATTATAATCGAGAAAAAGTGTGGGAACCTCAATCAAAAAATCGCTGAGGTCGTCGTCATCAATCACATGGAGTTTAGCCTCAAGATATTGATCAGCTTCATCAATGCGCTCCTCCATGATCATGATTTCGGCTTGAAGATAATAATATTCAATATCGTTTTTATCATCGGCCATTGCTACCAATTGTTTAGCAAGCTCTACATTGTTATCGTTGAGCATCGCCATTCGGGTAAGAATAGCAATAGGTTTCAATGCACCTGGATATAGGCGCATGGCATATTGGGCTGCTTGCTTAGCTTTTTGCAAGTCGCCTTCTTCATAATAATAATCAGAAACATCGACAAGGTCGTCCAAGTCGAAGAAAACACTTTCATCCGACTCCTGAACAGCTTTATATTTGTTCAGGAGCTCGGTGAAAGCTTTATTATTGAATTTATTATCCTTATTGTTCATTATTTGTTTTGTTTTGCCCACGTGTCTTTCAAGCCCACGGTCTTGTTGTAAACAAGATGTCCGGGAGCACCGTCGGCATCTGCCATAAAGTATCCGATACGCTGGAACTGCAGATATTCGCCCGGCTTTCTCTCGGCGGCATAGTTCTCTACGTAGCAGTTATCAATGGTTTGCAGACTGTCGGGGTTGAGCAATTCGCGGAAGTCGCGCTCATCGGCCGAAGGGTTCTCAACATTGAACAGACGGTCGTAAACACGCACCTGCGCCTTCTGGCAGTGATCGGCCGACACCCAATGCAAGGTGCCTTTTACCTTACGGTTAGCGCCTTCCATTCCGCTCTTGCTTTGTGGATCATATTCAGCCTGAATTTCGATGATGTTTCCGTTCTCGTCTTTTGTGCATCCTGTGCACATAACGATGTAAGCGTTCTTCAAACGTACTTCCTTGCCAGGTGTCATGCGGAAGAACTTCTTCGGAGCATCCTCCATAAAGTCGTCACGCTCAATCCACAAGTTCTTTGAGAAGGTGATGGTGTGTGTGCCTGCTGTTTCATCTTCAGGATTATTTACTGACACCATTTCTTCGGTCTGGCCCTCAGGATAATTGGTGAGCACCAGTTTCACGGGGTTGAGCACAGCCGATACACGAGTGGCTTTCTTGTTCAGATCGTCGCGCACAGCGGCTTCAAGCAGTGCCATGTCGTTCAGGGCATCAAACTTGGTGTAACCGATAGAGTCGATAAACTTGCGGATGCTCTCGGGCGAATAACCACGACGGCGCATACCACAAAGGGTGGGCATACGTGGGTCGTCCCATCCTGCTACGAGGTGCTCGTCAACCAGTGTGTGCAGTTTACGTTTGCTCATCACCGTATAGGTAAGGTTTAGGCGGTTAAACTCAATCTGACGGGGACGGAAATCGTGCAGATTCTCAGTCTCGCCACGCATCTCCTTCAAATAATCAATCAGCTTATCGTAAAGCGGACGGTGAGGCACAAACTCGAGCGTACAGATAGAATGGGTTACGCCTTCAAAGAAGTCGCTCTGTCCGTGCGCAAAGTCGTACATAGGATAGGCGTGCCACTTGGTGCCTGTGCGATGGTGCGGTGTGTGAATAATACGATAGATGATGGGATCGCGGAAGTGCATATTGGCATTGGCCATATCCAGCTTAGCGCGAAGCACCATACTACCCTCAACAGCCTCAGGAGTGTTCATCTTGTTGAACAGCTCAAGATTCTCCTCTACAGGACGGTCACGATAAGGCGAAGCCACACCAGGTGTAGTGGGTGTGCCCTTCTGTTCAGCTATCTGCTCAGCAGTCTGCTCATCAACATAAGCATGTCCGTTCTTTATCATCCAAACGGCAAAGTCCCACAACTTCTCAAAGTAATCAGAAGCGTAATAAACATTGCCCCACTGGAAACCCAACCAATGAATATCGTTTAGAATATTCTCAACATATTCATTGTTCTCTTTGCTGGGGTTTGTATCATCAAAGCGGAGGTTGCACACTCCATTATAGTGCTCGGCCACTCCGAAGTCCATACAGATAGCTTTGGCATGTCCGATGTGCAGATAGCCATTGGGCTCTGGCGGGAAACGTGTCTGAATGCGTCCAGCGTTTTTGCCATCGGCAAGGTCTTTCTCTACCATCTGTTCTACGAAGCTAATGCTCTTCTTCTCTTCTTCAGGTCTTTCTTCCTTCATAACTTATTATTCGAATTAAAATTTTACTGCAAACTTACATAAAAAAATCGAAATTACACCTTTCTTTATATAGAAATTGCATTACAAAAATATAGCTTATAAATAAAAAACGCCAAAACCTCTACATTTCTTCACGAATATTTAGAAATATGTTGTTTAACATAAAAAAAAATTTGTAAGGAATGTAAAAAAAACGTAACTTTGCAATCGTTATCCTGAATACAATCTTTATGCCTTAAAATGCTAATACTTGTTGAGATAAGATGTCTGCCTCTGTGAAGAGACAGACATTTTTGTTTTTAACAGATAATAAATGTCTAAAAACAAAAAAATGAAGGCACAATGTTACGAATTACACACAACCTCAACACCTCAAACAAGCTATAACTTTGAAGGTTGCTTTATCAATAAAAAAGCGTTGAAGGCGAACCAATCGTTACACCATCAACGCAATAAATATCAACACCTGTCACAAAAGTATAACGTCTTGTGACACAATTGTTTTAATGATTTTTTACTTCAACTATTTTTGTAGCCGCGCGTTCCTTGTTACGTCTGTTGGTAACCGTTACCACTGCTTGTGCCAGATTGATGAATGCTTGGCCTGTTATCGTGTTCACATCAAGCGCAGCGGGGGTGCCTTGATCGCCGTTCTCGCAAATGCTCTGCACAAGAGGTATCTGTGCCAGCAAGGGCACATTCATCTCCTTGGCAAGATTTTTGCATCCCTCTTTACCAAAGATGTAGTATTTGTTTTCGGGCAATTCGGCAGGCGTAAACCATGCCATGTTTTCAACCAAGCCGAGGATAGGTACGTTCACCTTATCGTTTTGGTACATATCAATGCCCTTACGTGCATCGGCCAAAGCTACGTTTTGAGGTGTGCTGACAATAACGGCACCCGTAATAGCCAACGTCTGAAGCAGGGTGAGATGGATGTCGCTGGTTCCGGGAGGAGTATCGAGAACAAAGTAGTCGAGCTCGCCCCAATCGGCATCAGCAATCAGTTGTTTCAAGGCATTTGACGCCATACCGCCACGCCATAGGGTTGCTGTATCAGGATTAACAAAGAAGCCAATGCTGAGCAACTTAATGCCATATTTCTCAATGGGTTCGATCAGGTTACGACCATCTTTCTCAACGGCGAAGGGACGTGCATCTTCAACATTGAACATTTTAGGCACAGAAGGACCAAAGATGTCGGCATCGAGCAATCCTACCTTATAGCCCAAACGGGCTAATGAAATGGCGAGGTTTGCCGCTACCGTACTTTTTCCTACACCACCTTTACCCGAACTTACTGCAATGATATTTTTCACCTGTGGCAACAGTTTTCCCACCTCTGGACGTGGCTTTGATGTAAACTCGGTATTGATGGTTACCTGCACATCTTTGCTCACGTGATAGTGGATAGCAGCCTCAGCAGCCTTCAATGTCGACTTAAGGAAGGGATCGGTATCTCGTGGAAAGATAAGCGTAAACTGCACCTTCATGCCATCGATACGAATGTCATCGGCCAGCATGTTGCTCTCAATAATGTTCTTCTTGGTTCCGGCATAAGTTACCGTAGCCAATGCATCTGTAATAAGCTTTGGATAAAGTGTAATGTCCATAATGTCAAATATATACTAATTTCATTATATTGTATAATGTGTAGACGAACAATTCATGATATCGTCTCGCCCACACATCATGTAGTTATTGCGGTTTCACATACTGTAGCGTTTGTCCTGGTAACGATAGCGATGGTGCAATATCGTGGCTTGACACAGCCCATCTTTTGTTGGGCTTGGTACTCATCACAAACTGCAAGTTAATGCCATCTTTTACATCTTCCCAGGTGATGTACGACTTTGTATAGGGTTTACCATTTATAAACACATTGTCAACATACACAGCCTTCTTGCTCCAGTTTTTCGTCGTCACACGTATCTGCTTTCCGTTACTCATCGTAACAGTGATGGCAGGTAGCGCTGGCGACCCAATGTTGTAATATCCACTGGAAGGACATATGGGATAGAAGCCCATGCAGTTGAAAATATACCATGCCGACATCTGACCACAGTCGTCATTGCCACATAATGAGCCTGGCTGGTCGCCATAAAACTCATCGATAACGCGACGCACCCACTTTTGGCACTTCCAGCCCTCACCAAGATAGTTATACAGATAAGCTACATGATGACAAGGTTCGTTGCCGTGCCAGTAAGCGCCAATGCGCCCTTGTATGTCGTGTGCACCAGGTATATCTTCGGGCAATTCGTATTGGAAAAGCGAGTCGAGACGTTGACGGAAGATGTCACACCCCATGAGGTTCATTAACCCTTGCACATCTTGTGGTACGTACCAATGATATTGCACGGTAAAACCTTCGGTAATATCGCCCCACCCGTTTACAGAGCCTGGACCTTGATAAGCCACTGGTGCAAAGGGTGTGCGCCAATGTCCAGCGGCATCTTTTCCACGCATATACTTAGTTTCGTTGTCGAACAAGTTTTGATAGCTCATGGCACGGTTTAAGAAATAGGCATATTCTTTTTCTTTGCCAAGCTTCTTCGCGGCCTGTGCTATAGCATAATCGTCATAGGCATACTCAAGTGTCTTTGATACTGATTCAGCCTCTTTATCATACGGCACATACCCCAACGCTCGATAGTCGGGCAAGCAATCGTAATGCTCATTCATAGCAGTGGTAATCATAGCTTCAAAAGCACGCTCGTAGTCGAAGCCTTTCACGTCTTTGCATATCATGTCTGACAACACAGAAGCTGCATGATACCCTATCATGCACCATGTTTCATTGCTTGCGAAAGACCAATAAGGCAACATTTTCTCTACGCTTTTGTCGTAATGAGCCAACAACGAATTAGCCACATCAGCCTGCACATCTTGATGCACCAAATTTAAGAGCGGATGAAAGGCGCGATAGGTATCCCATAATGAAAATTCAGAGCGGTTTATAAACCCATTTTCTTGTTCTATATTCTTATCTAACGCAAGATATTTACCATCGGCATCATCGTATACATATGGGCACAAGGCAGCATGATAGGCTGATGTATAGAAGGTGGCTTTTTGCACCTCATCACCCTCAACTACATAGCGTGACAACTCATCGTTCCATCGTTGCACAGCATCACGATGAACATCTTCGAAAGAACGATTGTTCAACTCACGCATATTAACGATACAACCATTTGTGCTGGTTGCCGAGATTGCTGTGCGCACTGTAATTTGTTCACCTTCAGAGGTATTAAAACGTGCTGTAAACAACAGGTTCGGTCCCCAAGCCTCACGATTACTACGAAAACGCGAAGTGTTATATATCACAGGCTTTTTATCTTGATAAATGGTAAACTGGCGAAACGGTTTTGAGAATACCGCTCTGAAATAGATGTGGCGTTCTGGTCCCCATCCTTTCACCAGTTTATAACCTACGATGGTAGAGTCGTTCTCTACACGGATATTCGACCATACACACTTCTGCCATAACGTATGATTCATATCTACTAACACAAAGGCATCACTGCTCTTAGGATATGTAAAGCGCAACATACCACTGCGCACAGCCGATGTCATCTCTGCCTTCACACCGTAGTCGCTTAACATTACACTATAATAACCTGGCGTGGCCACCTCAGCGTTATGCGAGAAACGCGAGCGATAGCCGGTATCAGGGGCATCATCGGTGCCTGGCTGAAGTTTTATTTCCCCCACACCTGGCATGAATAAGAAGTCGCCTAAATCAGGAATACCTGTACCACTGAGATGCGTAAGTGAAAAGCCTTGTATCGAGTTACGCTTCCACTTGTATCCCGACGCGCAGTCGTAAAAGTGCTCATCGGTGTCAGGGCTGATTTGTATGCCACCAAAAGGCACCTGGGCGCCAGGGTATACGTTACCGAACCCATCTGTTCCTACAAATGGATTAACATAGTCGACAGCCGTTTTTCGGCCATCAACATTGTTCTTTTTAGCAGCTGAAGCTGTTAACGTAAGCCCCGACAAGGCCATAAGTATTACAAAAAGCTTTTTCATATCATCAAAAAAAACATATTTGTTTATTACTGTTTGATGTCGCCCATCGCAATTTGGTATTCATGCCACAACGCATCGATGGTGTATTGTTTTCCTAAACATTTTTGTATGGCTGCATCCCACGACCATGTTTCCAACTCGATTGCAGTGCGGTTAAACTTGCGCAAGAAGTTGGGGTCTTTGGTTTGCTGTATCCAAGCCAAGAAATAGCCTGTATAGCGATATCCATTTTTATAGCTACCGCCCTTAGGTCGATCTTTCTCGCCATGAAATCCATCATTGGCTACACGCACAGCATCGGCCATTCCTTCAATAAAGCACCAATTGGTTTTATTCGTGCCATATGAGCCAATGCCGTGAGGCTCGAGCTGAAAGGCATGTGTTAGTTCGTGTAACAACACGCCACGTGTTTCAAAGTCGACCCGCGCTGTATCATTATTCGCAAACGACTTTTGTATGTGGCGGGTGCTATAGAAAATGCTCACATTACCGTTTCCACCACCTTTTGCCGAGACGCCATCAACATCTTCTAACGTGTAATGCAACACATTAAAGGCGGGTATGCTGTCTTTCTCTGAATAATAGAGGGTGTTTAACACCTCACGTGCCACCTTATTTATATACGCAGTAGGATTAGGTATGAGCGCATGATAAATCTTCGACCCTTGGCTCTGCGGAGCCTTATCCTCAAACAGAATTTTAGGTATCGAGAAATTTTTCCAACGCTTTGCAGCTACCTGCTGTTTCTTTGTTTCTTTCAGTCCGCCAGCAATGCTTCCATTGTCGGCAGTAAGTTTTGTTGTTCCGCATGAAGCAATAATTGTTGCGACAGATAGTGTCGCCAATACATTTGTTAGTTTCATTAGTGAATTGTTTTTTAATGTTATTAATAAAATGATTTATTTGGTCATTGAGTAAGGTTTGTCAACGGCCGCCAAGCCACGCTTTTTATTGGGCTTACTGCCCATTGTAAACTCGATGGTACATCCATCAGTGAGCATTTTGTGTGTGAGATACAGTTTTGAATAAGGTTTACCGTTTACTTTCACGCTTTGCACATAACGGTTTTTATCACTCACCTTAGGAGCTTTTACCACAATGTGCTTACCATTTTCAAGTGTCACGTTCATGTAAGGAAGATAGGGAGCGCCCAATACATACTGGTCGGTACCTGGGCATACAGGATAGAAGCCTAATGCCGAGAAGATATACCATGCCGACATTTGTCCACAGTCGTCATTGCCGCCTAGTCCGCGTATATGGTTTCGATACATTTTATTCATAATGGTGCGCAACCATTGTTGCGTCTTCCAGGGAGCCGATGTCCATGCATAGAGATAAGGTATATGATGACTGGGCTCATTGCCATGCACATATCCACCTACCAAGCAATCGGCCGTTATATCCTCATTATCCTTATAGTATTTTTCGGGCAAATCCATGTCAAACAGGTTGTCGAGTTTTTGCACAAACTGTTTGTCACCACCAAAGAGACGAATAAGCCCTTTTACATCTTGAGGAGCAGAGAACGAAAAGTTCCATGAATTGCCTTCAATAAAGCCCTCGCCATAGGTCTGATAAGGATCAAGATCGGCTTTAAATGTGCCATCAATACGTCGGGGCGAGGCAAAGCCTACCGTCGTATCAAAAGTGTTACGATAGTATAAGGCACGTTTGGCAAAGATATCTGCTATATCGTTGCGCCCTAAAGCCTTTGCTGCAGCATAAATAGTGAAGTCGTCGTATGAATACTCGAGGGTGTTTGATGCAGCTGTGGCATATTTATCGAATGGCGCATAGCCATATTTCATATAGTCGCCTACACTCTCATAGTAAGGACAAGTGGCCGTTTCAACCATGGCCTTTAACGCTTCATCTTTATTAATATCGGCCCCTTTTACGATAGCATCTGACAATACTGATACAGCATGATACCCAGTCATACACCAGCCCTCATTGGCCATAAGGCTCCACACAGGCAATAAGTGATGCACGCTTTGCTGCTGATGTGCTATCATTGATTTAACCATATCGGTATTGCGGCTGGTTTTTAGTAGTCCCAACAACGGATGCTGCGCGCGATAGGTATCCCATAGCGAGAAGATGGTATAATTAGTAAAGTCTTTTGCCTGATGTATATTGCCATCAAGGCCACGATACTGGCGGTCGACATCCATGTATACCGACGGATTAATCATAGTGTGATAAAGCGATGTATAGAGCATGGCCAACTGGTCTGACGTACCTGTACACTCTATTACATCCAGTTCTTTATTCCATTGCGTATCGGTTTCAGCATACACTTGCTCAAACGATTTTCCGCCCACCTCGCTTCTGAGGTTCTTTAATGCGCCCTCAGTGCTCACGGCCGATAGCGCCACTTTCACCACCAGTTCTTGCGATGTAACGTTGTCGAAATTAAAATAGGCCACAATGTCGCGACCCGCAATCTCGGGAAAATTCTCATGCAAACGCAACTTACCCATAAAGCCACGATACTTAGGCTTTTTCATATCGCGGTAGCCATAGCTTTTAATGGGCTTGCTCAGTGTAATGGCAAAATATGTATAATTGCAATTGGCCCAACCATTGGTGACACGATAGCCAGTGAGCAAGGTGTCGTTTTCTACGCGTATGCTACTCCACAACACTTTACCATCATAATTATATATGCCATGCAACATATCAAGAATAACACGCGAGTTGACACCTTTAGGAAATGTATATTTATGTACACCTACACGCTGGGTAGCTGTAAGTTGAGCACGAACGCCTTCATCAGCAAGCATTACTTCATAATAGCCAGGGGCAGCCTTCTCAGTGTCATGATTAAATCGTGAGCGATAGCCAGCATCGGGGTGAGTAGCCGTCCCTGGATTTAAACGCAGACGTCCTGTTTGTGGCATCAGCATTATATCGCCTAAATCGGAATGACCTGTACCACTAAGGTGTGTATGACTGAAACCTACGATTGTAGGATCAGTATGCTGATAGCCCGCACAATATTCATATACCTTTCCTTGATAACGTCCATCTATATTATGAGGAATCGTGTCGGTTTCAGGACTAAGTTGCACAATTCCGAAAGGAGCACAAGCGCCAGGAAACGTATGTCCCATTCCGCTTGTACCAATCATCGGATTTACATAAGCCGTCAACTTCTTGCCGTCAACGGCCGATACCGTTGACGTTCCAAGCGCGAAGAGGGCTATTAAGATTACAACAAATTGTTTCTTCATAGATTCTAAATGCTATTTTTAAATTGTGATATATTTGTGTTATGATTTATGTCAAAGTGAAGGTAAATGGTTTGTCTCAAGTGAAGGAACAATATTATTTACTTGTTTCCAGGCCACTACGCTTAGGACGCTTATAGCTGCGGTAGTCATCGAGCGGTATCTCAATATCGGGCTCGGCTAACTCGCCTTCTTGCGGCAAACAGAATTTCATATATCGTATATTCAAGCCACGCTCTATCCACTGACTTTCATAGTAGGTTTGTATGCCTAATATGGTTTGGGTTTGGGTTTGAGCATCAATACCCTCGGTATGATACAAATCTTCAGTACGGAACAACAATGGTAGAGCATTACGTTCTACCATATATGTGGTGTATGTAAAAAGAAAGTTTGAGTCGGTCTTCAGATGCACCACGCCGCCATCTTTTAAGAAATGACGATAACGGTTCATAAAAAAAGTACTGGTAAGGCGCTTACGGGGGTTTTTCATCTGTGGGTCGCTAAACGTAAGCCATATCTCGCTCACCTCACCAGAAGCAAAGAAGCGATCAATAATCTCAATATTGGTACGCAAGAAGGCAACATTCTTCAATCCCTCTTCTAATGCTTGCGTGGCCCCCGTCCACATACGAGCGCCCTTAATATCTACGCCAATAAAGTTGATATTGGGAAACAGTTTTGCCAATCCTACAGTATATTCACCTTTACCACAACCCAACTCAAGCACGATAGGATTGTCGTTCTTGAAATACTGTCTTCCCCACTCTCCCTTCATTTCAAAGGGTACATTATCAATCACTGAATAGGGGTATTGGAACACATTGCTATATCGTTCCATATCGGCAAACTTGGCCAGTTTTCCTTTGCTCATTTCTGTTATGCTCTGTTTTTTAATTTTATATTCATTATTTCCACATTCTCCTCTACCAATACGACATAGAGAAAAAGGTTTCTTTACATTACAATAAGGTGCAAATAGTTGTGCAAAGGTAGTGTAAATATATGGCAAGACAAAACAAATAAAGAAAAAAGATTTGCTTACACGCTACGAAATATCAACGATATTCATTATCTTTGCACTATTAATACCGAAAAAATGCCTATAACAAGCCTTCGCTGGCTCATGAAAGGCATCAACTAACTCGATTTAAGAATATAAACAACATAACAATGAACAATACTGAATTAATGAATCATGCAGCAGATAACATTAGAATTCTGGCTGTATCGATGGTTGAGAAAGCAAAGTCTGGACATCCTGGCGGTGCCATGGGTGGTGCCGATTTCATTAATGTACTCTTTTCCGAGTTTCTTACTTACGACCCGGAGAACCCTACATGGGAAGGTCGCGACAGATTTTATCTCGACCCAGGCCACATGTCACCGATGCTCTACTCGGCTCTTGCGCTGCAAGGAAAATTCTCTATTGAAGAACTAAAACAATTCCGCCAGTGGGGATCAGTAACTCCTGGACACCCCGAACGCGACATTACACGTGGCATAGAAAACACATCAGGCCCCTTAGGACAGGGACACACTTTTGCAGTAGGCGCAGCCATTGCCGAGAAATTTCTTGAGGCACGACTGGGCCATACGATGATGCAGCATAAGATATACGCTTATATTTCTGACGGTGGCATACAAGAAGAGATTTCACAGGGCGCAGGTCGCATTGCGGGCTTGCTTCACCTGAACAACCTTATCATGTTCTACGATGCCAACGAGATACAGCTCTCTACCGAGTGTGATGCGGTAATGAATGAAGATACCGAGATGAAGTATCGTGCTTGGGGTTGGAATGTATTCCACATCAACGGAAACGACCCTGAAGAGATACGCGCTGCTCTCATCCTTGCAAACAAGGAAGAGAAACGCCCCACTCTCATCATCGGCCACACTGTCATGGGCAAGGGAGCCCGCAAAGCCGATGGCACAAGCTATGAACATAACGTAAAGACCCATGGTGCACCACTTGGTGGCGACGCCTATATAAATACGGTAAAGAACCTTGGTGGCAACGTTGAAGACCCCTTCATCGTATACGATGACGTAAAGGAACTTTATGCTAAACGCAATGAAGAACTGAAAAAGATTGTAGCCGAGCGTCACGCTGCAGAACAAGAATGGCGTAATGCCAATCCCGAGAAAGCAGCCCTCATGGACGAGTGGTTCTCTGGCAATGCACCCAAAGTAGACTGGAGCGCATTGGTACAGCCGCGCGATGCAGCCACACGTGCCGCCTCAGCTAACTGCTTGACAGTATTGGCTGAACAGGTAGGCAACATGGTATGCTCATCTGCCGACCTCTGCAACTCAGATAAGACCGACGGCTTCCTTAAGAAGACACACGACATCACCCCCAACGATTTCAGTGGTGCCTTCTTCCAGGCAGGCGTAAGCGAGCTCACCATGGCTTGCGTATGCATTGGTATGTACTTGCATGGAGGTGTTATCCCCGCTTGCGGCACATTCTTTGTCTTCTCTGATTATATGAAGCCCGCCATCCGTATGGCAGCCCTTATGCAGGTTCCTATTAAGTTCATTTGGACACACGATGCTTTCCGCGTAGGCGAAGATGGTCCTACCCATGAGCCTGTAGAGCAAGAGGCACAGATACGCTTGATGGAGAAACTTAAGAACCACAACGGAAACGACTCGGTACGCGTATTCCGTCCTGCCGATACAGACGAAGCTACCGTTTGCTGGAAGATGGCCGTAGAGAACATGGACACACCTACAGCACTGATCTTCTCACGCCAAAATGTAAACAGCTTGCCTGAAGGCACACAGTATGAAGAGGCACGCAAGGGTGCATACATTGTTGGTGGTTCTGACACTGAATATGATGCTATCTTGTTGGCTTCTGGTTCAGAAGTTTCTACACTCGTTGCCAGCGCTGAACTGCTTCGCAAAGACGGCATTAAAGTGCGCATTGTAAGCGTTCCGTCTGAGGGATTGTTCCGTACACAATCAGCCGAATATCAAGAGCAAATTCTGCCTAAGGGCGCGAAAATATTCGGCCTCACTGCCGGACTTCCTGTTACTCTTGAAGGCTTAGTAGGTGCTAACGGTAAGGTTTACGGCCTTAACTCGTTCGGCTTCTCAGCTCCCTACAAGGTACTCGATGAAAAATTAGGCTTCACCGCCGAAAACATCTACAACGAAGTAAAATCGTTTATTACCAAATAATAACATTAACCATTAACAAAACAGCCTATGGAAATCAAGACAGTGGGCATCGCTTGCGACCACGCAGGCTTTGCTTTAAAAAAATTTGTGATTGAATATCTTGAAGCTCACGGATATCAGTACAAAGACTACGGCACTTATAGCGACATGAGTTGCGACTACCCCGACTTCGGTCACGCTCTCGCTGAAGGCATTACAAGTGGTGAGGTATATCCTGGCATCGGCATCTGTGGAAGCGGTGAAGGCATAAGCATCACATTAAACAAGCACGCTGGCGTACGCGCAGGTTTGGCTTGGTGCCCCGAAATAGGACAGCTCATACGTCAGCACAACGATGCTAATGTACTGGTTCTCCCTGGACGCTTTGTCGACAATAAGACAGCAGCAAAAATCATGGACAACTTCTTTACAACATCTTTTGAAGGTGGACGCCATGAACGCCGCGTAAAGAAAATCGACTTAGAAAAATAAAAATACTGCAAGGCCACTACGCCTGCAAACAAAGCAAAAGCCTCGCTCCGCACCTTCTCACACTATGAGAACACCGAAGCGAGGCTTTCTGCGCCACATAAAAACCCCAAAAGTGAAAGAAATGAAGGCGGTAGCAAAAAAAGGTGCAAATATTTTTTGCCAATCAAGTGAATTTTAGTAACTTTGCAGCCGCTTATTATAAAGTGAATGGATGAAAAATGACAAAATGAAGAACCAGTACCGCGTGAATGAACAAATTCGCGTTCGGGAAGTGAGAATTGCGGGTGAGAGTGGCTCTGCGGTCATGCCTACTCGCCAAGCATTAGAAATGGCTCGGGAGCAGGGCGTAGATCTCGTTGAGATTTCACCAAATGCGCAACCTCCAGTTTGTCGTATCATCGACTATAGCAAGTTCCTCTACCAACAGAAGAAACGTGCTAAGGAAATGAAACAAAAGCAGGTTAAGGTTGATATCAAAGAGATACGTTTCGGACCACAGACCGATGAGCACGACTATCAGTTCAAGCTCAAACATGCACAAGAATTCCTCAGCGAGGGCAACAAAGTGCGTGCCTATGTCTTCTTCCGCGGACGCTCTATTCTCTTCAAAGAGCAAGGCGAGGTATTATTGCTACGTTTTGCAAACGACCTTGAGGAATATGCAAAGGTAGAACAACTGCCAAAACTCGATGGAAAGAAAATGTTCCTCTACTTGGCACCCAAGAAAGCAGGTGTAGCCAAAAAGAGCCAACAGAAGATGGACCGCGAGAAACGTGAGGCTGAAGCGAAAGAACAAGCTCAAGCCGAGAAAGAGCTGAACAATAACGGTGGACTGCTGGCAAACGCCAAAATAAGCAGCGAAGCTATGAAGAAATTGCAGGAAACTGCTGAATAACTTCTTTTCACCATACATAGAGATAACGAATACGAGAATGTGTGCGTAACGCCAGGTATATGCGTTGCCACCTTAATAAATAATTATAAAACAATAAAACAATGCCAAAAGTTAAGACAAATTCCGGTGCTAAAAAAAGATTTAGATTCACTGGTACTGGTAAGATTAAAAGACATCACGCTTACCACAGTCACATTCTGACTAAGAAGACCAAGAAGCAGAAGAGAAATCTGGTTCATCAGACAATTGTAGACAACAGCAACCTCAAACAGGTTCGTGACTTGCTCTGCCTCCGTTAATTTTTAGTCAAACTTTTAAAAAGAAAGAAAAACTATGCCAAGATCAGTTAATCATGTTGCTTCTAAAGCAAAGAGAACTCGTATTCTGAAGCTTACCAAAGGCTACTTTGGAGCAAGAAAGAATGTTTGGACGGTAGCAAAGAACACCTGGGAGAAAGGTTTGACCTATGCTTACCGTGACCGTCGCAATAAGAAACGTAACTTCCGTTCTTTGTGGATTCAGCGTATCAATGCTGCTGCACGCCTCGAGAACATGAGCTACTCAACTTTGATGGGTGCCCTGCACAAAGCTGGCATCGAAATCAACCGTAAGGTTCTTGCTGACCTCGCTGTTAACAACCCTGAGGCTTTCAAGGCTATCGTTGACAAAGTGAAATAAATTTATTTGATTAGAATAATCTATTCACAGTCATAATTACAGGGCTACACTTCATACAAGTGTAGCCCTGTTTCTGTATACATACAAACCTACAACACACATAACGCCTCATAACACGCTGATAAATAAAAAAATATGAACAAATAAGCATAGAAATAACTTACATTTCCATTTTTTTTATTAATTTTGTGGCATATTTTTATTGATGCACAAACTCTCGAAATGAGTACAAACGATACGACTCATGTTATCGCCGCTACTGTGAACCAACTGTCAGAAGCCAATTCGCTAAAAGGTTTGTTCCACCAACATCGCGACGGAAATCCTTTACCTTCGGGCACGGCGCTCGAAGAAATTGTCCAATTATCACGTTCTATCCTTTTTCCTGGCTATTATGGCAACTCTTCGGTTTGCACAAAAACCATACGTTATCATATCGGAGTAAATGTTGAACGGCTACACACATTGCTTACCAGCCAGGTGCAAGCGGGCCTATGCTTCAATACCCCCGACGAAGAATGTGTATCATGCTCGCACAACATAGCCATCGCCAACAAGGCAGAGGAGATATCACTTCAACTCATAGAACGTCTACCAGCATTACGCCACATTTTGGCAACCGATGTTGAAGCAGCATTTAATGGTGACCCCGCAGCAGAAAACTTTGGAGAAATCATCTCATGCTACCCTGTCATCAAGGCGCTTACCAATTATCGTATAGCACACGAGCTATACTTGTTAGGTGTGCCCCTTATTCCACGCATGATAACAGAGATGGCACACTCAGAAACAGGCATCGACATACATCCTGCTGCCACCATCGGTAGTCATTTCACCATCGACCACGGCACAGGCGTTGTTGTAGGTGCCACTTGCATCATTGGCAACAATGTTAAGCTTTACCAAGGCGTAACCTTAGGAGCCAAGAGTTTCCCGCTAGATGAGAACGGCAACCCTATTAAAGGCATCCCCCGCCACCCCATTTTGAAAGACAATGTCGTGGTATATGCCAATGCCACTGTGTTAGGACGCATCACCATTGGCGAAGGCTGTATTGTAGGTGCTAACGTATGGATAACCGAAGACATGGAGCCATACACAACAAAATACTACACCAATAGCGGCAACAACAGCAAATAAGAAAACATACATTACATAAAGATAAAGACAAAGAAAAATAAAAATGAACGAATTCGAACTCATTGCCAAAACATTCATGGGCCTAGAACCCGTGTTGGCAAAAGAACTGACAGCACTGGGCGCCAACAACGTACAGATAGGACGCCGTATGGTGTCGTTCACTGGTGACAAAGAAATGATGTATCGCGCCAATTTCCAGTTGCACACCGCCATACGCATTTTAAAGCCCATCTGCCATTTCAAGGCAGCATCGGCCGATGATGTATATAACGAGGTACAGAAAATAGACTGGAGCCAATATATAGAAAAAGGCAAGACATTCTCTGTCGACTCAGTCGTCTACTCAGAAGAGTTTCGTAACTCACGCTTCGTAACCTACAAGGTAAAGGACGCTATCGTTGACCAGTTCCGCGAGAAGACGGGCACACGCCCCAATATTTCGGTTGCTAACCCTGATATCCGTCTGAACATTCATATCGCAGAAGACAAAGCTACCCTATCCCTCGACTCTAGCGGCGAGTCGTTACATCGTCGTGGTTACCGTCAAGAATCAGTAGAAGCGCCCCTCAATGAGGTATTGGCAGCAGGTATGATTTTAATGTCGGGTTGGAACGGCGACACCGACTTTATCGACCCTATGTGTGGTTCAGGAACATTACTTATCGAGGCAGCCCTCATCGCTCACAACATGAGCCCTGGCATCTTCCGTAAAGAGTTCGCCTTCGAGCGCTGGAGCGATTTCGATCAAGATATGTTTGACAGTATCTACAACGACGAAAGCCAAGAACGCGAGTTCAAGCACCACATCTATGGCTACGATGTTGATATCAAAGCCGTTAACACGGCACGTCTCAATGTGCGTGCAGCAGGTCTCACCAACGACATCACTGTTGAAGAAGCCGACTTTAAAGATTTTAAGAAGCCTACAGAAAAGAGCATTATCATCACCAATCCGCCCTACGGCGAACGCATCTCTACCCCCAACCTGTTGGCCACCTACAAGATGATAGGCGAACGTCTGAAACACGAATTTATGGGCAATGAGGCATGGGTGCTGAGCTATCGTCAAGAATGTTTCGAGCAGATAGGTTTAAAGCCTTCTATCAAGATACCTGTATACAATGGATCGCTTGAGTGCGAATTCCGCAAGTACAGCATTTTCGATGGCAAGATGCGCGACTTCAGATCAGAAGGTGGCGTAGTAAAAACCGATGATGAGAAGCGCCAGATGGCCGAGAAACATCGCTTTAAGAAGAACCGCGAGTTTAAAAAACGTCTCGACGAAGACGAAGAAAATGCCGAGGCCGACATTCGCTCATTTAAGTTCCACTCATTAGAACGTACACGCGGGGGCGAACGCCGCAGTAGTTTCGATGGTGAACGCTCAAAATATGGCGAACGTCGCGAGCGCAAATCATTCGATCGTGACAATAGTAGAGGACGCGGTGAAAAACGCTTTGATAAAGGCGACAAGCGCTTCGACAAAGGTGGTAAACGCTTCGACAAAGGTGGTAAACGTGGCGGCTTCAGAAAGAACGACTATAACGACGAAGACTAAGCCTCTCGTCATTAACATAAAGTAAATAGATACATTTTATGAAACAGTCATTATATAAACTGGCACTGGCAACCATGATAACCTTATCATCTACCGCGGCCACACAAGCCCAAACACTGGGCTGTGTAGATGCACAGAAAGGCGACAAGTCGTTCACACTTGAAGACCTCAACTTTGGTGGCAAGAACTATCACAACATGTCGCCCAAAAACCGCTGGTGTACATGGTGGGGCAACCAACTGGTGCGCCAAGATGCCGACGCTTGCTATCTTGTTAACAAGACGACAGGCAAAGAAACAAAACTGTTCGGCAAAAACGACATCAACCAATGGATTGCACCCACACGCGACATCAAAGTACACTCGTTGTATCAAACATCATTCCCCTACGCTAACAAAAGCATCGTAGTGGTGAACACGGGAAGCAAGATATACACCATCGATTTCAAGAAACACGCATTGCTGTCAGAACACATCTTTGATAACGGCGAAAACATACTTGAAACCTGTCCGGCAAGCGAAGCTGTGGCTTACTTAAAAGACAACAACCTGTATGTAACACGCGGTTTGAAGGTATGGCAACTAAGCACCGACGGTTCACGCGATATTGTTTACGGACAAAGTGTACATCGCGACGAGTTTGGTATACATAAAGGAACATACTGGAGCAACGATGGCGAAAAGCTTGCCTTCTATCGAATGGACCAGAGCATGGTGACCGACTATCCTCAGGTCGACATTCCTGAAATAGGCTTCAACCATCCCGAGACACAGTCGTGCATTGCTACTGCAGCTCCCGACAAATATCCTATGGCGGGCGAAACATCGCATAAAGTTACAGTAGGCGTTTTCAATCTCAATACAGGCAAAACTGTATATCTTCAGGCTGGCGACCCCACCGACCGCTACTTCACAAACATCAGTTGGAGTCCTGACAGCAAGACAATTTATATGTTTGAGCTGAACCGCGATCAAAACGATTGTCACCTTGTAGCCTACAACGCTGAAACTGGCGAGAAACAATGCGAGCTGTACCACGAAACCGACGAGAAATATGTTGAGCCCCAGAACCCTATCGTGTTCCTACCTTGGGATAGCAACAGCTTTATCATGCAAAGCCGCAAGGATGGCTACAACCATCTGTATCTCTGCACCTTAGGAAAAGAGAACAAACTGAACATACGCCAACTAACAAGTGGCAAATGGGAAGTAATGGATATGCTGGGCTTTAACACAAAACGCAAAAGCATCATCATTGCCTCAAACGAGTTGTCACCCATACAGCGCAACATCTTTGCTGTTGATGTAAAGAGCACCAAACGCACCTTGGCTGATGATGGAGGTAAAGGATGGCACAACGCACTGCTCAGCACCAGTGGCGAATATGTGTACGACAACTACTCTACCCCATCCATTCCTCGAAAGATTGCCATTGTTAACACAGCTAACGGAAAGGCAACAACCTTCTTTACTGCCGAAGACCCTTGGAAAGGTTACAACGTGCCCGAATACAGCATGGGATCAATTAAAAACGGCGACACTGAATTGTTCTACCGCATGGTGAAACCCATCAACTTTGATAGCACGAAGAAATATCCCGTAGTGGTATATGTGTATGGCGGACCACATGCTCACAATGTCGATGCTCGCTGGCACTACAGCAGCCGTAGCTGGGAGACCTACATGGCACAGAAAGGTTACTTGTGCTTCATCCTCGACAATCGCGGAAGCGAACATCGTGGTAAAGAATTTGAACAAGCTACCTTCCGCCAATTAGGTCAGGTTGAGATGGAAGACCAAATGAAAGGTGTTGAATATCTTAAAACACTTCCTTATGTCGATGCCGACCGCATTGGCGTACACGGATGGAGTTTCGGTGGCTTCATGACCATCTCGCTCATGACCACCTACCCCGATGTGTTTAAGGTGGGCGTAGCAGGTGGACCTGTTATCGACTGGCACTGGTACGAGGTAATGTATGGCGAACGCTACATGGACACGCCACAAACCAACCCCGAAGGCTACAAGAAGACATCGCTGCTGTATAAGGCAAAAAACCTTAAGGGCAAATTGCAAATTATACAAGGATACAACGATGTTACAGTAGTGCCCCAACACTGCCTGTCGTTCCTCAAAGCATGTATCGCAGCTGGCACCCAGCCTGATTTCTTCATGTATCCTGGCGAGCCCCACAACATGCGCGGACATCAAAGTGTGCACTTGCATGAACGCATCACACAATATTTTGAAGATTATCTGAAATAATCGTCATACGTTTCAACCACGAAACAACAATTGATAAAAGAGGGTGTGTCAAAATAGAAGTTAAAAGAAGTTTGGGCTTCGCCCGAAGTTAACAGAAGTTAGCGGACATATGTATAAATTGCTGAAAATAAAGCATTTGTCTGTTAACTTCCATCCATCGTAGATGGATTAACTTCTTCTTAACTTCCTCTAACTCCTATTTTGACACACCCTCTTTTTATTTCCAGCATATAAAGACGCGCTTAATTGTTGTCATTGCCGAAATATCGCCGCTACCACCTCTTTATCGGCGGGTAGCCAATCAACGCCCATCAGTTCATCAGCCTTCAGCCATCGCGCTGCCTCAGCCTCTACAAGTTGCAATTCGCCTTTCACCACGTGGCATATAAAACATAACATATGTAGATGAAAGGATACATAGTCGTAATCGACTGTGCAGAGCAATTTGTCGATAGAAATATCTACGGCCAACTCTTCGCGTATCTCTCGGCGCAAAGCCTCCTCTGGTGTTTCGCCAGCCTCAATTTTTCCGCCAGGAAACTCCCACCCATCTTTATATTCGCCATAACCACGTTGTGTGGCCAAATATTTGCCATCGTGAACAATGATGGCAGCTACAACATCTATTGTTTTCATACACTCTAAAGTTATACAGCCTTTATAAATTTTGCCATGGCAGGTTGCTTCAGCTGCCATTCAATATTCATTGGAAAATTGCCGTGCGAACTTACATAGTCAACCAACCCCATGCAATAATAAGGACTGGTATTGCCATATCCGTCTTTTTTATCTTCGCGTACAAACAGCAAGAAGCGCCTGCCATTATTGCATTGGTTTACATATCTTGCACCTGCATTAGCATGCGACATGGTGTTTTGCGATTGCCAGTGAAAACGACGCTCACTGATAAAATAATCGTTATAATTGGTTGACGGCGAAAAGTCTTTTTCTGATTTATTCAGCGTAACGAAAAACAATTCTATATTGCTCTCGTCAATAGAAAACACACCTGCCGCCACGCCCTGCATACGCTTATCGGCCGTTTGTCGTCCAAACAGCGCAAACACTTCTTCTCGGGTATAGCAGCCGTATAGTTCAAGGCCTTCGGGCAATCCAGCCCCCATGGGATAAGTTTTAAATTCAAGATTTTCGTGCAAATAATCAATAAGTTCTGCAATCTCTTGCTTAAGCAAAGGATAGTTGTCTACCTTATACAATGCTTCGTATATATTATCAAACCCAAGCTTGCTAATTTTTTCTTGAAACAGAGCATAATAAAGCATAATAGCAAACCTATCATCGGCATTGCTCACTCCTGTATCATCAGTATCATCCAGTTTGCAGCCATTCGCAATAAAACGTTTGATAAACCGTAAAAATGCCACTGAATTAATATGGGTAAGATTACCTATTCCTTTCATCAAACGCTCGCCTATTGCATCATGTTCAATTGGTTGACATTTGCCTGCCGCACTTTTCAGTGTGGTCCAACAGTTATTACCCTTATATATCAGCCGAACATCTTGACCACAGTTTTCAACAAACTGAGCCAAGGTAGGCACTGTATCATAAGCCATTAGCTCTTTAATCAGTCGGCGTGTGTTATAAATGGCGCTATGTATGTTGTTCAAGATATAGCTCTTAGCCTTGCTCTCCATATAAATTGAGCATCCATGAGGCAATAATGTAAAGCCATTGGCCACCTGTTCTTCAATGCTACGGTCTTTACGCAAGCATAAGGAACGAAAACGGCTACTAAAGTCATACTGTTTATTTACCTGTGCCACAAAATCAAGAACAGTAAGAAAATCTTTGCCTGCACTAAGACGCAAACCACGGCCTAACTGTTGAAGGAAGATAGTCAAACTGTCGGTAGGTCGAAGGAACAGCACCGTATCAATTTCAGGAATATCGACACCCTCGTTGAAAATATCTACTACACACAGATAGTTGATGCGGCCTGCTGCTAAATCGCGGTTTAGCCTAACGCGGTCGTCGTTGCTTGATGCAGAGGTAAGCGCAGCTGCTTGCAAACCGCTTTGGCTTAACTGTTCGGCCATGAACGTGGCGTGACGTTTATCTGAACAGAAGCAAAGAGCATGACATTTAGTTTCGTCAGGCAGATACTCGTGCAGTTTCTCTACGATAAGTTTTACACGCTCGCTGTTGCAAAGACGATCACTTAGTTTTGATAGTATATATTTACCATTGTTCCATAGTTCACTGCCAGAAATGTCAAGCGGGTCAGTGATGCAAAGATATTGGAAAGGCGTGAGCAGCCCCTCGTCAAGTGCTTGTGGTAACCGTATCTCAGCACTTATCTTTCCACCAAAGTCAGGCAGTAGGCTCTGTCCGTCCATACGTTCGGGCGTAGCTGTGAGGCCCAGCAATATCTTTGGGCGAAAGTGGTCTACAATAACACGATAACTTGTGGCAGCAGCATGGTGTGCTTCGTCAATAATAATGTAGTCGTAATAATCAAAACCAAGGTTACGAAAGACACCAATATTATTGTTCAGCGTGGCAACCGACACAAACAAATTACTCATACTATCTTCGGGGTGACAGTTGCCTACCCACAACTCGCCAAAGTTGGCATCGCCCAGCACACTACGAAAGGTGCGTAACGATTGTTTCAATATTTCTTCACGATGAACCACAAACAGTAAGCGGTTGTGTTGTGGGTGCAACTGTCGAAAGCGTTTATAGTCAAATGCCGATATCACGGTCTTTCCTGTGCCCGTTGCAGCAACAACAAGGTTTCGATAGAGATGGTTTTCGTCACGTTCCACCTGCAAACGGTCAAGAATAATCTTTTGGTGTGGAAGGACCTGATAGCGTGCATATACTTCAAGTGCCGAACTGGTGTTACGACTTTTCTGTAACGCTAATTCACGCCGAAACTTTTCTATCCCGCCCACACTGAAGTCTTCAAAATTCTCGCTATGCCAATATCTTTCGAAGGTAGCAAGCGCCGACTTTATGATATGTGGGTTCTCAACATTCGTCACACGCAAGTTCCACTCCAACCCTTCGGTTTGAGCCGAATGTGATAAGTTAGACGACCCTATATAAGCTGTGCTAAACCCTGAGTTTCGAACAAAGATATACGATTTGGCATGAAGGCGTTCTATTGTCGTGTTATACGATATTCGTATCTCTGTATTTGGTAGTTGTGAAAGACGTTCAACAGCCTTTGCTTCGGTTACGCCACAATAAGTAGTGGTAATAACACGAAGTCGATGGCCCTCTTTTTTACAAAAATCGGCCAATTGGTTTAGCATCATTCTTATACCCGACATGCGTAAAAACGATACAATGATGCAGATTTCATCAGCCGAGGCAATATCTCGCATAATCTCTGAACCCAGCGACAAAGATGACTGGCCTCCTGTAAACAGATTGCTTACACGAAAGCCTGACAGCGGACGAACGATATCTTTCTTCGTTTTCTTCAGTTCGGTATCACGCTGTTTGCTCACAACGGCTGAAAGAAGTTGCGGAGCGGCAGCAAGCATATCAACATCGTCAATATCAGCCGACGCTAAGATACGATTCGTGAATTCTATCTTTTCTTCAACGCTAACATCAGTATCTTCCAGCTTACGACGTATCGAGTGAGCCAGAAAATCAGCAAGCAACTTTGCCGACTCAGCAGCATCTATCGGTTCTGTCTTACAGACCCCTCCTTCAGCTTCTGTTTCTTTCATGTCGGCCGTTAGACGACTACTGATAAGATTTTCGTAAACACCTTCCTTTAACTTCATAGATTTACGTTTTCGCTTAGGCACTCACGTAATATTGATTGCAATGCCCGTGAAAATAATGTTTAAATGATGCTCGGCAGATGAGACACATGGCTCAATCTGTTTAAAATACAAATATAATCATTTCTTGCGACAATGCATAATGATTGCCGAGCATTTAACAATTAAGTAAGAACGTTTAAGGGGCATCAATGCTGCTTAAGGTCTGCCATGAGAAAAAAATGCTATGAAATAGAATCTTTGCAAAAGGCGATGCGCTGCACAAATATGTTAAATAATGTATTAAAACAGAAGTTATCAAACCATATCTTTCATTATCTCATAAAATTTTCTTAACTTTGCACCCGCTTTTGGGGTTCCGTAGCTCAGTTGGATTAGAGCAACAGCCTTCTAAGCTGTGGGTCCTGGGTTCGAACCCCAGCGGAATCACTAAACACCAAAAAGAGGATACTATTTTTAGTATCCTCTTTTTGTATTATACATTTCTATACACACATTTTTTAGGCTCAGTGGAAATTTAGTGGGGATAAGCATAAATCTTTGCAAGTCGATAC